>Ga0209208_10004358_pt1 | contig 20057 bp, 25 predicted proteins | sample S1TSphfallax_3_FD_187694 | JGI IMG/M metagenome (GOLD analysis project Ga0209208, IMG submission 187694) | Host-associated microbial communities from peat moss isolated from Minnesota, USA - S1T2_Fd - Sphagnum fallax MG (SPAdes) (version 2) | ecosystem: Host-associated > Plants > Peat moss >...
CGTAGTGCCCAAAACACCATTCTGCAAAAGGTCTTTGAGGAGGGCATTGAGCTTCATGTTGAACACCCTGGATGTCAAGTCAGGGCGGTCGTTGGCTTCCTCCCCAAGCCTCAGCTCATGCAGAATCTCTGGCCAATTTGGGTTACACGTCATGGTTATGAATAGGTCAAGTTTCCCAAACTTTTTTATCAAGGCCATGGAATCCTGGTAGAGTTGGTTCATGTGGCGGGGGCTACTAGCAAAAGTGGCTGGAAGGACCACCATGCGCCCAAAGTTGGTGTTGTTAACCCCGTCTTGTTGCATGGCATCTACCATTCCTTTATATTGGTCAGCAAGTAGGGTGGTCTGGTTGAGGCGCACCCACCGCAACCGCTGCCCCTCAACCTTGGAGTACTAGTCAACCACCCACTCTTGATATAGCTTCTTGCCATAAGTGAACGTGCTGTTGGTGGGAGGGTTGCGGTCATGTATGAAGTAAGCCGCGTATTCCCTGGCAGTAACCTTGCGAGCGATGCACCCTGCGGCAACTCCTCTGCCTCGGCCCCTACCCCTACCACAGCCCTTGCCCTACCCCTACCCCTACCTCCACCACGTTCGGGGTCCACTGCCGGCTCCGCATCAGGCTACTGCTCATCTTCAAATGGCTGTTGTTGCTCATCCTCAGAGTTTAGCCCATCCATAACTACAGGGGTAGCGCCAGTATTATTTGGGTGTCAGCCGGGCTCTTCGTGTGGGTGGAACAAGACAAAATGCAGAGGGTCATAAGCACAGTGGGCATCACTAATCCTCCATAACCCCCCGCCCCTAGCCTGCACCCTGATGTCTCGTGGATTGCTACCTTCAAGGTCACCGTCTGGGTCACCATCGCCTGTGAGCAGGCACAAAAGGGAAGACAAATCAGGCACAGACGAGACAGTTGCTTGGATGATGGAAGGAACATGCTGTCGAGGAATGTAGCAATTAGGACGGCCATCACAATTAAAAACAACACAAAATGGGGCACCATAAAAAACAGCACAAAATGGGGCACCAAAAAGCAGCCATGCAGCCTCCCCATTCACTCACCAGGCATTAGGCCTGCCACTTCGCTGGATGTGGGGGCGTTGTAGCGGCGACGGTCAACGCTGCCATCAACACGGATGACAATCTCATAGTTAGTTAGGTCTTGAGGGGGCAAATCCATAGCTTGCACAAAGCACTAAACATAGACATTGCTCCCCAAAAGCATTTGTTGCAACTCCTGTAATGTGCGACGGTCCAGGTCTATGTTGCCTTGATCTAGAGCAGCAAAACGGGCAACAACCTGAGCATCCGCATTATCTATGATATACAACTGGGCAAACTGATGGGGGCTCCCTTGAGGAGGTGCCAACGGCCCCAGCAAATGATGCACAACGCCCCTTATGGCAATCATACTGACCCCATCTGCAGGTGACTGGATGTTAATGCCAGAGGAGGCCATCTACAAGGAGGAATTGTATTTCTGGATGTGCTTGCGAAAAGATACAGAGGCAGGGGGGAGGCGTGCACCATGGGCAGGCTCAGAAGTGAGCAGGTCCCGCAATGCTTGAGGAGGAGGAATGGGGAAGAGGGCCTCACAGCTGCAAGATCTGCCTTTAGCACAACAAAGGTCTACATGTCCTCGGGAAACCTCATCAAGCCAAATCATAGCTCGGCACTGCTAGCACTCACCTGTCCTACCCCCTATGTTAAGCACCGGAACACTAGCCTCATCAAATTCTGAAAGGGGGACGCAGGTTGCTGTGTGCAAATCTTGCTAACCTTGTGCCTGCCGGTGCCGCTCGCGATCACGGTCCTGTTACTACTGGCGCTGCTGGTCTATTAACCGGGCATCTTGCTAACCCCACACCTGCCAGTGTCGCTCGCGATTGCGGTCCCGCTGCTGGTGGCGCTGCTGGTCTATTAGCCAGGCATGGGCCTCTACTTGCTACTCGTGGTTGCGATCCCACTGATGGTCTGTCAGCCGAGCATGGGCCTCTGCGTGTTACTTGCGGTCGCGGTCCTGCTGCTGCTGCCTGGGCTGCGGTGGACATGTGGTCCAGATAGTTCCGCTGGCGGTCAACGGTAGGAACAGGCTATGAAAAGCAGATTGGGGAATTTGCATTTGAAACTGTCACCAACTGAGTGACTGATTCTTGTTGCTGTTCTTCACAGTTTTCTTGTTCTCCGTTCATCACACAACATCCTTGGAAGAATCTGTCGAATCTCCTCCTCTCTTTGTAGGCGCAGACACATCTCTCTAAGAATTTGGGCATATCTCAAAGTTCTCTAGTATGTATATATTACAAAGGAGGCTCTCAAAGCTCACAAGTCATATATATTCATGAATATTTTACAACCTCTTGTTCAGAAGAGGGTTACTGTTATATGTACGTTTTGTAAGTTCTTGATAAAAAAAAAAAAACAATGCTCTTTTGAACAATGATATTCAAGATGTAGAATTGTTGTTATTGTTGTTGTTGTTGGTGTCAGATGATAGTCATGATGATGATGTGTAAGAGCTTTGCTTTATCATAAGATTATTTACAAGATTTTTTGCAAAGTTATCTATTCTAGTCTTTTAAGTTTTGAGCCTCACTTTTGTTTTCTGCTGCCAGATTTCCCCCATTGTTGTTATTGTTGTTGGTGTCAGATGATAGTCATGATGATGATGTGTAAGAGCTTTGCTTTATCACAAGATTCTTTACAAGATTTTTTGTAAAGTTATCTACTCCAGTTTTTTAAGTTTTGAGCCTCACTTTTGTTTTCTGCTGCCAGATTTCCCCCATTGTTGTTATTGTTGTTGGTGTCAAATGATAGTCATGATGATGATGTGTAAGAGCTTTGCTTTATCACAAGATTCTTTACAAGATTTTTTGTAAAGTTATCTACTCTAGTCTTTTAAGTTTTGAGCCTCACTTTTGTTTTCTGCTGCCAGATTTCCCCCATTGTTGTTATTGTTGTTGTGTTCTTGACAATTTTCTACAGCTTCTTGTGTGCATTTCAATGCATAAATTGATGTTTAGTGGGCGAGAATTGCACGCCTAAGTGTTCATGCAGGTATGTCGGCCCTCGTCGTCATCGTAGTCTTCACCTTCTTATTTTTGTTTCTTTTCTTCTGTTTTTTGAATGAGGATGATGATGATGATGATGACGCTCGAGAGATTGTGATCGTTGAAAAGGAAATTAGCCTTAGATTAGCGTCTTGAGAGCTACTAAGGTTTTAATCAGGTTGATGATTCCGGTCGCTTAGTGGTTTGAATCGCAGCCAACAGAGAATTTCTGGAGAACGCAGTGCGAGCAGGGGTTGCAAATCCTGGCAGAGCATGTGCTGGAAAGATCAGTTACATAGATCAGTGCCTTGAGAGCTTCATAAGCAAGGATGATGAAGCAACAGTCACAAGCGTACCAGAGTTGTTGCCACCAGCCTTGTATCAACATGAAATCCTTGGACAATATCACTAACGATGCTTCTTCTACCATCTCTCAAGAATCGAACTTCGCCACCACACCTTTGCCAAAGTAAGAGGAATTTCCTCTTCGTTTCTTCAACAATTTTGGTAGCAATTGAGAATGTAACTGGTAGTGGATCATATAACCTTGTGCATGGCTTGTCAAGCAGTAATCATTCTTTCTGGAGAGGAAACAGAATTGACATGCATTTGTGTTGTTGCAAAGAAACAAATTTTCAGAATCAGTTCCAGACAACGATGCTTTTCCCTATGGCCGGTTCTGCAATAGAAACATAGAAAATGCTTTTGCAGCAGAACGTCGTGTCACAAACAGACGGACAAACTAAGTGAATTAATATATTAGATTAGTTTTTTAAAAGTGGAAAAAGCCAAACCAAAAACCTAAATATTTTAAAAATCTTGTTTCATAATTAGTAGATTACTTAAGCTATGGCAACCAATTACCATTAAGGTTTAATTATAGTCAAAGTCTACAAGTTTTCAATCTTACATTTAAACCCCAAAAAGTCCATTTTGTTAAGGTAAATTTGAAACTGATTTTTAGAAAAAATTACCAAAAAAAAAAAAAAGGTTATATTTGGTATAAATTTTGGAATCTAGTAACTTTTTCATACAATGTCAAATTAAATAAATTATTAAGTCTCTAGGCTTGAATTTCTAAATTATATGATAATCTTGAAAAAGTTACAAATTACAAAAAGATGTGTTCTTCAACTAGGAAAAAAAAATCTATTGAGAAAAATATGATAAGGCTATGGTTGCAAGGCGTAATCCAATGTCTTGTTAACAAGCCGATTTGTTTTTTAACTTCACCATGTCTATTTGTTTGATTCAAAAGTAAATGAATGTTATGGAAGTGTGAATTCAATTTTTCAAATGTTTTTTTATATATGTGTTATTCAAAATCATTTATAATTTTAAGGATTTAATCGTTGATTGATCACATATATTGTTATATGACAATGAAAATGGGTTAGTGACTAGTTGATAATTTTTGTTGTTCCTAGAGGGTATATGAAATACATCAACCTTAAAATATGTTTGTTGCAATTTGAGCATGCAAGTTATTTTGATTACTTTTTGCTTAAAAATAAACCTAATTTATTATTAAAAAAAAATAAACATTAAGCTTAAGTGACATGGAAGCACAAAAACAAAGATTACTTTACATTTAATATAATGATTTCAACATTATCAATAACAACTAAAATTATTTTGTGCATTTTGCTTCATAATTGTTTTATATTACAATGAATCATGCCCTATTCTATTGCACATTCCATTCATTTTTGGGTTGAATGTGATGATTATATTACAGTAGAATATAACATTTTTAATGGAATGTGTTAGTGAAATCATGTAGTAAGTTATACGTTTGAAGTGATATGTGTGTGTCATCCACACATTATATTAATAAAAGACTATTATCAACAATTGTTATCAACCCAAGTCCATTCCACTTAATGTACGTGTGCAAATAGACCTGAACAAGGGGCTCAACAATTATCATCCCTCTAATGGTAATGTTGATAGAAATAATAAAACCCAAGAAAGTATGATCAACATCTTGCAATTGCACTACAACTACTCAAAACCTAAAATAAATAGATTATACTTTGTAATATAATTATCTCCTAGTTTCTTCATTGTTATTGTCATTCCAAAAACTTGACAATCGTTTAAAAGGCACACCCTAAAAGAGAGAAAAATAAATAGTTATAGTGACGATAATTTTACCTTGTAACAAAATTATCACATTAAGCTATTGTGACAATAGTATTATTCTTGTCTTGCCAATTTGAACCTATTTGAGATATTCTTTGCCAATAGCCAAGAATTTCTCTTCAATGCTCAAAGTATTGCAACAAAAAAACTAGTTGCATCTTTACGCTTGTTTCATGACCATTGTTGGTAGCTCTCTTCAACTTTTTTACAAGGGAAATACTGGTCACAACACTAGAAAGCATATGAGGCACCCATGGGACATGTGGGACCATAGCATTGTTGGACGCACTAGGTGGAAAATCCATGAACAACTTGGTGAAAGAGAAATTTTCCATGTTTGTGCACTTAAAAAATCATGAAAAAGAGTTGAAATATATCACGGTTTGTACTTCTTTTGAATAAGAACTAAACATTTTGAAAGTGCACAAAAGAATGGACTTTAAACCCACTCACTAATAAAAAAATCCCTAATGGCACTCTGGAAGAAGGGATCATTGTTTGTTTTCCTTACAAATAATTATGTATGTCAAATAATTAATAAATTAAATTTGAAGATTTCATGTCAATTTTTTTTTTCCCCCTTGAATATTCTCTGATTTCCATTAAATTTTTTTTTCTTCAAAAAAAAGAAATTCTTTGAGGGAAAATTCCAACAATTCCTACAAATAATATAATTTAGTGTCGAAACTGCCAAGGTAGTACTAATAACCGTAGCATATAGCATATATTTTGGAAAGCTGCTCTTTGATTTTTCTGATAAACAAGTTGTGTGTTTTTAAAGAACTGCCCTGGTCATGGACGGTTATTTGATGCCCATTCTCCAATAATTGCTCACAACTGGGGTTAAGAAAACCAGTGTTGGGTGATTATTTCTTTTTTAAAAAAATAAAAACCACCACATAGGTTAATTTTTTCATTTTTTGTGGGACCGCACAGGTTATCCATATCAATATCAAATTTTTTGGGTTGTTGGGTATGTTATACATTTTTTGAGTAATAATCATTGATTATGCATAAGGGTAGGTTATCAAATAGTTGATTGATAACCACATGTTGTCGTACCGATTATTAGCTGGTTTCAAGGTTTTTTTTTCAAAAGAATCAAAATCAAAATTGCTTTTTTTTTTTTTTGTTTCGTAAATTTATAACCACCAACCAAATATTTCGCCTATCATCAAAAACTCACTAACTGGCTTGATAACCGGGTCAAAAGCTCAGATAACCGGTCAACACTGGTACTAATGGCAGCATACAGTGTTTTGTCTTGGGGGTCAATTTTGTGGTGTAGCCAAAATGGAAATGATCCACTGGAAGATTTAGCAAAATTTGGCGACAAGCTAAATTTGAAAATTAGAATTTTTGAATACCCTTCTACAATTTTTGGCTACATACTTGAACCATGGATATAAATCTCACAAATTTTCTAAAATTTTTATTCAAAATTCTGGCTTTTAAAAATCTCCAAAAAGCAGCACTTTTTAATTTTGATACAGCTTTTTTGGTGGTAGCATATATTGGAAACCAGTTCTTTGATGTTTCTGACAAAACAGGGGACATGATGGGGGTGTGAAAGAACCACCCCTTGGTAGCAGACGGTTATTTGATGCCCAGTTTCCAATAACCGCCCAAAACTGGGGGTTAAAACTGGCAGAAGGCCAGTTTTAGTAAGGCTAGTGCTTTTTCCTATTTAGAAGCTGGCTGCATCCATGACAGCCAAGCCTGGGCTGTCTCCTCCTCCTCCTCCTCTCTTTCCACTCTCTTTCTGCTTTGCTTATTACGTAGCTAGAGTAGTACTTTGCTCTCACCCTTTCTCTTCTGTAACAAGTGCAAAGTACCCCCCAAACTTCACTCCAAACTCCCTCCCAACACTTGCTCTTTTTCTGCCCACCACTCTAGTCTTTCTTCTCTTCTTTTCCTGCTTGGCCTTGGGTGGCTCAGCAAACCAGCATACCACATTTCCTCCTGTTGCTACTAGTTAGTTCTCCAGCTTCTTCTTGTGTTGTTGTTATCATCTTCTTCTAGTCATGATGGTGGGTTGAAGAAGTTTGGTAGCAAGCTGGAGGTGCCTGGCACCTTGGTGGTGCAGTTGAGTTGAGTTGAGTTCAGATCAAAGCAGAGCAAAGCAAAGCAGAGCAGAGCAGCAAACCTTCAGCTTGTTGATGGTGTGAGTGTAAGCTTGGGCAGTAGCAGCAGCTAGGAGCTGTGTCCCACACACCTGGGACTTGAAACCCAAAGGTAACTGCTTTGTCTCCTTCTTCTATTTTTGTACTGTCTATGTGAAGCAGCAGCAGCAGCTGCTGCTGCTGCTGCTGCCTCTATATATATAGTTTGTGAAATCTGTAAACTTTTGTGGGTAGGGAGAAGTCCTTTACGATCTTTCATGAAGCTCTGTTGGTTTTGAGGGAAAAAAAATGGTGCAGTATGGATGGGTTCTTATGATGCATCAGCCTTCTTCCCCTGTTCTTGGTCTTTCATGGTAGATATCCATCCTCCTTGGGGGTGGTGTTGTTATGCCTTAATGGGTAAGATGGAGTTGTTGGGCGTCGGAATGCTGCTGTGATATCCTTTGTTTTGAGCTTCAGACTTTTCCCCATTTCGCTTCTATTTTTGTTCTATTCAGAGTATGTATGATGCTTACTTCTGCCACCAAAGAGAGTCATTTCTTTTTCAGATCTTTTGGGCTTCTGCATTGTAGGAAAGAATGTAGGGTGGCTGTTGGGAGATTGTTGGAAGAGTTTGTAAGGGAGAATGTGTAGCTGGGAATGCCAATGTTTAGCTCCTGTGCACACTGCTGCAAAATCTCTTGAGCTCACACAGACCCATGTCATCTTTGGAGGATGTGGAAATTAGGGTGGCTCTTGATAGCTTTTGTTTCTTAGTGAAGGAATGCTGCTGCTTGTGTAAAATCTGACACAAACACGAGAGGTACATGAAAGTGTTCACTAATGGGAACCTTTGTGGGAAACAGATCTTATCTTTTTGCCCTTCAATGAATGCTAACAGGAAGCAATTTTCCCTGTGTTTGTGTGACAGACAGAAAGCCACACAATGCCAGGAAAAGATAAGCTTGGATCGACCAAGGTCCAGAACATTGACAGTACAAGACAGAAACGCGTGACATGGCTGCTGGTGGTTGCTGGACTCTGTTGTGCCTCTTACATTCTGGGTTCCTGGAAACCTGGTGCTTCAAGCCTTGGCAGCAGCCAAAGCTTGTCCGGGGCGGCAGTGGCATGCACAAATGGTACCCTAGATTTTGGAGCACATCATGGCTTGGCAAGTTCGCTTAAAGATGGTACTCAAGTCAAGCAGTTTAAGCCTTGTGACATGAAGTACAGCGAGTATACCCCATGCGAAGACCCGATTCGAAGCCTCAAGTTCCCAAGAGAAAGGTTATACTACCGAGAGCGCCACTGCCCTGAGAAAAAGGAACTCCTTCAGTGCCTGATTCCAGCACCACCGGGTTACAAGAACCCTTTTAAGTGGCCTATCAGTCGTGATTTTGCATGGTATGCTAACACCCCCCACAAGGAGCTGACTGTCGAGAAGGCTATTCAGAAGTGGGTGCAGTTCCAGGGTGAGAAGCTTTACTTTCCTGGTGGTGGAACATATCCAGGTGGTGCTGACAAGTATATTGAGGACATTGCTGCCTTGATTCCACTTAATGATGGCTCAATCCGGACAGCCATTGATACTGGTTGTGGGGTAAGAATTTGGTTTGTTCAACAGATGTGTTTTTTTCCCTCTTTGAGTACTAGTTTAAAAGCACAATGAAGGTGGCATGTCTGGATTGGAAACACAATAAGGCGCTCTGCTATTTTCGGTACCAAAATGCCACTGCCCTAACCCTAACTAGGGCTCATGATTGTGATGGGTTTTTCTTCAGGTGGCAAGTTGGGGAGCATATTTGCTGAAGAAGAATGTTCTGACAATGTCTTTTGCACCACGTGATACTCATGTTTCTCAAATACAATTTGCACTGGAAAGAGGTGTTCCAGCTATTTTGGGTATCATGGCTGTTAACAGATTGCCATATCCTGCAAGGGCATTCGACATGGCCCATTGCTCCCGTTGCCTCATTCCTTGGAACAAGCTTGGTGAATAAAATACTCAATCCATTTTTTTTGCTTGCTGTGGCACTAAATTGCTTAGTAAAGTGCTGGGGTCATCTTTCCATTGGGTGGTGTAATTCTCGAAAAAGTAACCTTCATGCAAGTTTTGTAGGGTAGTCTCTTTGCTCAGTTTTCTGAAGACATTGTCTTTTGGTTCCAAATATGCAGACAATGTCTACTTGATTGAAGTAGACCGGGTGCTGAGACCAGGTGGATACTGGATCCTGTCTGGGCCACCTATTAACTGGAAGAAGCACTACAGGGGCTGGGAGCGGACAGAGGAGGATCTCAAGGCTGAGCAGGACTCGATTGAGGATGCTGCCAGTCGCCTTTGCTGGAAGAAAATTGCAGAACAGGGCAATTTGGCAATCTGGCAGAAGCCTTTGAATCACATTGAGTGCAATGAGATTCACAAACAAAATACGAAATCACGGCCCCGCATTTGCAGCAAGATTGAGAATCCTGACAGTGCATGGTATATAACATTCTTCCCTGACTATCCTCTTAGTTGTAATAAATAACAAAGCAGCAGTTGTCATCATGTAGAGGACCTGTGATCTATGCTGACTATGGTTCTGTTAATTTTGTACACAGGTACCGTAAAATGGAGACTTGCATAACTCCACTCCCTGATGTCAAGGACAACACAGAAATTGCAGGAGGTGGTCCATTGGCCAAATGGCCAGCTCGTCTGACAGCCACTCCCCCCAGAATTCTAAGTGGATCTCTTTCCAAGATCACCTCTGAGAGCTTTGCCAAAGACACTGAACTGTGGGTGAAGAGGGTGACATATTATAAAACCCATTTGATCCTGCCATTAGGCCATGGCAGATACAGGAACATCATGGACATGAATGCAGGACTCGGGGGTTTTGCTGCTGCTTTAGTCAAGGAACCTGTCTGGGTCATGAATGCAATGCCACCTGAAGCCAAAGACAACACTCTGGGTGTTATTTATGAGAGAGGTCTAATTGGGACTTATCAAGACTGGTGTGTCATTCCGTCTTCACTTTTAAAACAATTCTATCATGCAACTGCACATTAACTTTTTTTTCCATTGCCTTGGAGTCATCATTTTGAGATAAAGTCTTACGTATGCAGGTGTGAAGCTTTTTCGACATACCCCCGGACATATGACCTCATCCATGCTAATGGTGTTTTGAGCATGTATCAAGACCGGTAAGATGTGGCATCGTTGAACCAGTATGTGGGTCCTTGGGATTTTGAGTCCTTTTTGCAATCTGAGTCACTGTACAATTATGTTTCTTCTCCCGAATCTGTGACTCCAGAATTAGGTGCTTTCTTCATGGCAGTTTCATCACTTTCTGTTTCATATGCTGATGTTGATGGAGTTTTGCAAACCAGGTGTGAGATTGTGGATATATTGCTGGAAATGGACCGAATATTGCGACCAGAGGGTGCAGTTTTGATGCGTGATGAAGTGGATGTCTTGAACAAAGCAATGACAATCACACAAGGAATGCGCTGGGAGTGTCGGTTAGCAGACCATGAGGATGGTCCCTTCAATCTTGAGAAAATTCTGGTGTGTGTCAAAACATACTGGGTTGGAGAGTACACCGCTGCTTCGTCTGATTCCGCAAAATCAGACACAACAGAGAAAGAAGAAATGGCAGAGTAGACACATACATGAGCAGCTTGTAATATATATGCTATCATTGAATTTGTCCATTCTGGATATTAGGACCCTACCTTCTTTCCCAGGTGAAGCAAAATTTACCCAAAGTGGGTTTATTTCACTTCTGAAGAAAACAAACTGTTTCTGAAGTTAATTAGTGTGAGATTGGGAGACTTGGAATCCAACTGGAACCAGGTGATTGGGAGAAATCCTGTTTGTTTTTCACTTCAGGTTTTGATTCCTAGCTGTGAGTGCTTGTGTGGAGCTTAACTATGAGTTACCACTTTTCTTCACATCATGTTTACTTTGGCTTGGACCCATTAAGTTCCCAATCAAATTTAACATACTATTCCATTGATCAATCGTTGAGTAAGTTGAGATATCGAGGATGCATCCAGCTGCAGTTGGTAAGATATTCTTACAAATGATGGTCAAAATATTAAGACCAGTTCCTTTTTTCTGAGAATGCAGGGGAGGTGCAGGACCAAAAGAATCTCAATAGACAATGGTGAGAACATTGAAAGTAGGAGCACAAGAAAGAAAACAGATGTGAACCACTACTACATATGTTGCTGTGATCCAACTAAGTGTAGACTATGTAACTGGTGAGCGAGTACATGAAGCTAATGGGACATGATCATCGATTAGACACATGAATTAATAGTAGCATAACTTTGTTGCAAGCTCTCATCCAACCTGATCACACAGGTTGTGTTAAAACTTTATGATCCAAGCTTTTGATCTACTCTTAATAGGAGGTGAACATCTTTCGTGCAGATGTTATTTCCCCCAATTAATATTGCATGCACACAATCATCATCCCATGCATATGTCACTTCCATCTTACTATAAATAAGTTGCTTACTCAAGTATCTCATAGTTTCACAAAGTGAAGTGAATCAAACTTAAATATTCAAGGTAAAAGTAACTTGATAAAAATAACTTATTCGGATGTCAATATTAGACCATTAATTATACAAACTTCTTGAGCATGAAATCATCATCAGTCCTACCTCCCAAAAAATTACTTACTCTCTCTGTTTGAGCAAACACTTCTGTTCAGTTGAGACTGGACTGATTGGAAGTGGGAAAAAAGCAGGAGGTATTTCTGTGTTGACAGTATTTTCAAGGTTGATCTGCTGCTCAGTCACCATCACAGCACCCAAAAACAGAACCTCATAAAAGTCTCAATAGGCAGCACAACGTCAAAACTGAAGCTTGGACCTGAGACTTCAAGCCATACAGGTCACTTGACCAATTCAGCTTCCGCAGAAGTTGAAAAACAAGTCAACAAGCAACAGCTGCAGGCAATGGCAGTCCTGACACACCAAGTTCCTGGTAAACTGCAAACTACAGTCACCAACAAAATACTTTCCCACAAAGATAACAATGCCACCTTTTTTCACCATTGAGTATGGTAGAGGACACTCTGATGACCTCTAGGCCTGCCTGCTAGTGTCGTCAAACTTTATCATTTCAAATTGTTTCTAACATGGCTTCACCAGAATCAACATCCTCTACAAGATAACAAAGAGCCTCCTACCCTGAGTCAAGAAGGCTAGTGAGAAATCCTTAGGAAAAAGAAACTTGAGTGGATCACATACTTCCTGGAAAAAACTTGCACCAAATGATACACCCATCAACACTCCAAGAGAACTATTCTAACAAGAGACCCTGTTCTCGGAAGTGGGGTATGACTTCTGTGTTTGCTTTTCAGATTACATCTCAAAAAGTGGCAGGGGCAATGCTGAAGAATATTTGGAATAAATAAAAATGGAGGCCCTTGCAACTCCTGTGATCAAGAAGATAACAGCACAATATGGTGCTGGTGTTCATGCTGGCAATATGATCTTTACACATCACTCTGGCACATTACCTGGATCGAGTGTTAACCCAGTCTTTCTTCATACTGGACTACACCACTTACCCAGCGGTGTAAAGATACCAACACCACAAACCTGAAGCAAGGAAAAGGCAGGCAGCCGAATTTGTTCAGAAAGAACTCAATTTCAGTCCATTCTGTAGGTTTCAGAGATATGTTGGTGGAAAAATTTTCTGGATGAATTTCTGGAATCGCTTTGAGTACAACTTGGGCTCGACTGCAGAGATGGAAGTTGAATCAAAATGGCATGCTTTGTATGCATGCTCAATACGCTTCATAAAGCTGTAGTTTTGTAGAATGTCAATGATGCCAAAATAAAGCACCACATCATGGGACTCTCCAAACAGCTCCCCCTCAAAATTCTTGCTGCCCTGCTCTTCAGACTTCTTATGTACCCGATCAGCTCTTGCAGGCATGTTGACACCCAGCTGTATTCTCAACCTGCTTTGTAATGGTCAAATACCCCTTGTTTTAGATGACAGACCCTCTGCAAACTGAAAGGTGGCAGTACACATTAGATCAGAAAACATATTGAATGGGGCAAACCAAAAACTGGAGCTTATGTGGAAAAGAGACTTTGCCCTTAATCATTACCGAGCAGTTCCTGGAAGAAGCAAATCAACCTCAGGATCACCAGCTACTGATGCACGCAGAGGGCTTCCACGAACATGAATCCCTGCAGGTCCCCCACCCTCATAGCCACTTTCTCGAGCCACCAACACTAAACCTCTTGTTGAACTCCACTCTTCTTCTGCTCCTGCTGACAACAAAATGATACTGTGAATTAGTAGAATGGATTAACCTTGCTAGTAGGATTATTCAAAAGACTGATCACAGTTCATTTGTCCAACTGCTGGAACTGCATGCAGAAAATACACTCAGGAGAGAACAAAAAAGGATGTTCCCTCTTATAGACATGGCCCTCAGTGATCTAGAATGGGAGGTACAATTTTATGAGGACCAAGGACACTTTACACAATGACTGTGGAAGGATAGGTAATCTCATATCACAAAAACAAAATAAGAAAGCAGAAGGCTACCATGATCAGCTGTGCTCATGAACAATTCACTTGGAGGTAAATCTGGAGTGGATGAGGGGCCAGGTGACAAAAGTGCTGGGTACTGTGGGGCCCTGAAGTGGAGGCCCAGCAACAAACTGTAGTCCATGATGCCCCAAGCCTCTAGAAATTTGCAATCGCGCTCAATTTGCCTGCACCAAAACCAGAGAATTTCAGAGATTAATCGCCTACAACTGCCAGCCTCTACTCATCTCATGATACAGATGACTAAGAAGCAAGATAACTCTCATGAGCAACAAGATGTCTCCATATTCATGTTTATGAAAGCCAAGACAAGGTTAAAACTTCTCCTTCTAAGTCAAAGAAAGACTTCCAGATAACAACTTATAGAACTGGGAAGACAGACCAAAAATGACCAAACTAGAATGGAGAAACAAAAAAATACACACATGTGCAATATGAACAACAATGAAAGCCTCTCACTTGCTCAGGGACCATCAACATTCACACATATGATAGAAACCTATCCATCACAACTTCCCTACTGACTTTATCAGCTCCTGACCAATGGGTATAGGTCAGTGTAACCACTAACCCACGGACTGAGTTTCTGTTGCAAGTCTGGAAGCAATGGAAAGAAGTTTCTTTTGCAAATTTCTAATTCTCTTTAACAGAATCTATAGAGGGTAGCCTTTATTCTTCAGAAAGACAAGAAGACTGACTGTCTGAGAAACAAAGAAATCTTTATAACAACAAAGCCTCAAGAACCTGTATAACTGACTATTGATAATGCCCAACTTAGCAGTAATAGAGATCTTGGAATAAACACGACACATTCATGTCAATACCTGCATACTCTAGTTGAGAATATTAATCAAAGATATCAAGGATGTACCTTGAGGACTTTGCTTCACTGCTAGGTCCAAGAAGTTACAAGAGAAGCCTTTAAAAGTACAATTTAACTCACAAGATGTTTCTGGGTATATGTTGTCACCAAAAGAGTCCTTGTCCAGGTACATAAAACTCTCAAAGTCTAGGAACAAAAAGATCATCCACATACCTATGAACAAGGGACAATCTCTGAAGCACAACAAGACAGGTGTTGTTCGTCAAGACGACTTACTTTAGAAGAGATTCACGCCATGAAGGGTCAAGACTGAATTCATATTCAAGGTCAAGATCCTTCAGTGTGGTTGTCTCATCAATTTCTACCTTGTCAGCAGAGCGTCCTAGAGATGAACCTTTTAGATCGAATCGGCGATGTATGCGGAGCTCTGTGCAGAACATGTTGCCCATCACTATGAACCGCACCTGCATCCCTCTGCCAATCTCAAAATGTGCAAAGAATGTGATCCTAGATTCTGCTGCTTGCTGTAGCCTTGTGTTACTTTCCATGCCCAACATATGTGGAGACTAGTAGGGAAAGAGAGAATGAACAGCCTCAAATAAATTAGCCTTGCAAACACATAGGAGTAGAAGGAAACTTGAGTGCAGAAGTAAAGTGGAATTCACAGGAGAATGGTACAACCACCACCATTGTCACAGCTTGATGAATGCCTTTTTCTTCAAGCCTCAAACATCTCACAAATAAATCTTAAACTTCAAGTCAAAAAATGGTGAAATCTTGAGCCCAGCAGCTACCTTCCGGCCACCATAGGGCTTGATCCGATGGAGGCCAAAAAACTTTGTGATGAGAGTGTTCTCATATACTTGTACATGATGGTGATAACCCTGCAGCATATCCAACAACACCTGGCATCCAAGGGCAACAGTAAGAGAATACCAAAATCAGATAGAGCAAATGTCCTGACCTCGTTCCCATCAGATTTTTTAATTGCTACAAATAATATGCTCTGCAACAAGCTCACATTTGTAGAAGAAAAAAATGCCTGAAAATAGCAATGTTAATAAGAGATTAGAGGGAGCAAGCAGGCTTCTTGAACAAGATCAATCTGACAGCTGAGTCATGCTGAGGATAAGTATAGAAATGAAGCTGACAACTCACTCGCACTTCAGACTTCTTCATTGTTTTGATCATGAAACGGTCATCATGAGAGAGGTAAAATACACTTCCACTCTTTCCAGGAGATACAAGTTCTCTCAATGCATCATCTCCACAAAGTGATAGCATATAGTCAGCAGCATCGATTTTGAACATCTCCCGCAAGTGCCTGCATGTTGAAGGTCCCAATTGTGCAGCTTAGAAGAGGCCTCCCTTCCAACTCTCTCAGATAGCTTCAACTCAATGATGCTAATTGTCACAGAGATCAGTCTGAATAACCATTTCTCAGGAGCACCTAAATTATGACATCCAACAAGGAATGATGTAGAGACCTGAAAACCATTGGGCAGTAGTCCTTCCACTTAAAGTCACATGAGTCGTGAGTAGGAGTCAGAGAGGTTCCCCCTCGAGGGAAGTTCATGCGGATACTGGCACGAGATCCAAAGTCACTAGGCCCAATATCATGTTTTGGCTCTGGTGTTATCTTGCCAACTGTGTACCTGCTTATTGCAGTTACAATCAGCATGTAAGACCTCCACCACAAAAATCAAGTTGCCTTAGCTGACAAGCACAAACTCAGAGCTTAACCACAATATATCTGCTTGCTTCATGGAGATACTCAAAAGCCTGGGCGTAGAAACATTTTTCAAGTACAAAGGGAACGTGACGTAACCTGATTCCAAGCTGCAAGTTGAGCATGAGGTCATAACTGCGATGGCCCTTGAAAATGGTTTCCCCAGGTCTCTTTATCTCTTTACTTGCCTTCCGTGTTCGTCTCTTCTTGTGACCAGCAGACTCCACATTTTCCTTCACCAATTCACTCATTAGCACACCCTGCACATATTCTCGTACCACTACAGTTGGGGGAAGGGGTCTAACACCATCTGGTTCATACTGCCCACCTGTCTTCTCTACCCCTTCCCGAATTGTCTCCACTGTCCATGGTGTGGTTGCATCTAACCCTGGTGCTCTCTCAACAGGAGACTCCATGCTCCATCTGCGCCGTGAACCCTGTTGTGAGAGTTCACCAGTCATTGACAGATCACCCACATGGAGAAACTTCTCAGACGATGAGGAGTGGCTTCTTGACCGCTGTGGAGCTCGTAATTCCCTGCCATCATCACCAAGCCTGTGGGACTGATGTGATGTCCACAGACTGTCATCCCTAGGTGCAGCTCTGTCAGTATTTCTCAGCAAGCTCATACCAGGAGAGAGACTGCCTGCAGGATAAAATACTCCTTTCCCATCTTTTAATCCCCTGCTCCAAGTTCCAATGTAGCAGCTCCCATCAACCCATGTATATATTCCATGACCATGCTCAAGGCCATCTAGCCATTGCCCATCAAATCTATCCCCACTTGCCCAGGTCAAAACCCCTTTCCCACACATTGAGCCACCCCTCCATTCACCCTGATACTCATTACCATTTGCCCACACATACTTTGCAAAGCCTTCTTGGACCCCTTGTTTCCAAAATCCCGCATAGACATCACCATTAGCATAAGTTTTCCGGCCATGTCCATGCTTCACATTCATGCTCCATTGACCCTTATAAGTGGTGCCTCCGTTGCCAGTGTATGTTCCCACACCATGCATGTAACCCCCCATGAACTCACCCTCATATGTGGCTCCAGTGGGCCAGGAAATCTTCCCCTTCCCTGTCTTCTTTCCTCTTCTCCATTCACCCTCATACATGCACCCATCAGCCCACAAGTACTTGCCTGTTCCTTCAGGCAGGTTGCCTTGCCATGAGCCAACATAGAAATCGCCATTTGGGAGAACTTTCTCACCAGTTACACACAGCTCTCTTACAGGGGAGCTCACAACAACTCTTTCTTCATCTTCCCCCACACTGCTGCCTGTATGGACCCTTACAGGCACATGAATATCAGTCAATTGAATGTTATATGGGTCAACAGAATCAGATGGAAAATACTTGCTGCTATCACTGATGGGAAACTCAATGTCTTTGTCAACAACAACATCCACTTCACGCAGTGGGTGGTCAGAAATGCAATTTGGACCCGTTGGTGCTGTCTTTTCTGGAGCCACTGCCCGTTTCCGAGCCCGCCACTGGAAATCAAACAGGATGTTTTTTATGCCTCGAACTGGGTGATGGACCACATCACTGTCGGTGGCCCAACCCGAGCCACCTTGAGTAGTCGCCACTGTGCCCACTTTGCCTTCTGCAGTCCTTGATATTGTGCTGAAAGTTTGTCTGCTACTGATGGCGTATAACCCTAAAACCCACACAAGAAACCACACTATATGAACAGACTGGATTCTCCATCAGTGCACCTGCAGCAAGGAAGAGTGAATGACCTAGGTATGTCTAATCACTTTCACCTTTAAGATTTTAAGATAATATCCTTACATTGTTTTCAGCCCACCAAAGCATGAAAACACATGCAAACAGACACCTCTCACAAACACGTTGTGTAACCTGTACCACTCTTCTTCACTCATTTTAAGCTCTAAATTTCTCCTGTTGGAAAACTCATCTGGTGACAACTTTTTTTATTCCTCTGCTGCTCTTCACCAAGCCAACAAGAAGAACAGCAGCTGATAAAAAACCAAATCCCAATGTGGGCCAAACATTTTCCCTTCACAACCCAAGGGCTGGGCTCCTCCTCCAGCCATCCAGAATTTTCTTCATTCATATGATCTTCGCACACAAGACGCTTAAGTACTTTCACCTCCACAGACATCAGCAGCAAAGCTGCTGATGTCTCGCTTGATGATCTCAGGTGCAGATTTCAGGTTTCCCCAAATGGAATGTTGTTGCACACTGCATTCTTCTAACAGGCCCTTAACCTCTGTCTGTCTGTCTGTCCCTCATGCCAAATGACACACCGCTGCTGATCTTCTTCCGGAAAAAGGGCAGGAGGAAACGAACCTCTGGACATTAGACGCAACGGCATACATCACAGCAGTATCTCCTTTTCTTTCTCGTCCCTTCACCACCGCTTGCTGCTGCCGATCGATGTTGCTGCTGTTTCCGATTCGTGCGCTCCCAAGGGCTGATGGCTCCCCATAATAGACAAACCCTTGCATTGGACGAGATGGAGCAAGAGAGGAACTCTACACCGGGAAAGCCCGCCCAAGAGAAGAAAGAAAGACAAAACGCAATCAACAGAAACCTAGGAGGATTTGAGCGCGATGCGCAGTCAGTCGCAGATCCTCCTCGCGCACATCAGCTATGACCGCCACAGCAGCAGCCATGCCGTTCCCCACGCCGCAGCGCAGCTGCAAAACGCGCACTCTACAACGACGAAAAAGGCGCGAGAAATACATGCGCTCATAACGTGTCCACCATGATGGCGACGCAGCTGAGATCGCTCGCTCGCACGCGGAGAAGCAGCCGAGTGCAGCAGCAGCGCCAAGAGCGCGGGAGAAAATTGCGCAACGAATCAACAAACCCAATCAAACCCTAATTATGGCCCTCATTTTTCGCTTGCCAATCTGAGCGCTTTCCCGACGTTGATTCCAGATTCCAGATTCTCCATTTTGATTCCGATGGGTGGACCCCCGTTTTCGACTTTCTAAAGAAGAGTTGATGCAGAAGAAGCTAAGGATGCAACAGAATGCTTTGCGTCAACCCTAATGTCTTCCTCCTTTGCTGCAGGAATTCCAGCATGGGCTCAATGCTCAATGCTTTTGCTCAACCCTAATGTCTTTCCTTTGCTGCAGGAATTCCAGCATGGGCTCAATGCTTTTGCCCAACCCTTATGTCTTCCCTTTGCTGCAGGAATTCCAGCATTGGCTCCTTGCTTTGCTCAACCCTTATGTCTTTCCTTTGCTGCAGGAATTCCAGCATGGGCTCACTGCCATTGCTCAACCATTATGTCTTTCCTTTGCTGTAGGAATTTCAGCATGAACTCCATGAACTCCTTGCTTTTGTTCAACCCTAATGTCTTTCCTTTGCTGCAGGAATTCCAGCATGGGGTCAATGCTTTTGCTCAACCCTTATGTCTTTCCTTTGCTGCAGGAATTCCAGCATGGGGTCAATGCTTTTGCTCAACCCTTATGTCTTTCCTTTGCTGCAGGAATTCCAGCATGGGGTCAATGCTTTTGCTCAACCCTTATGTCTTTCCTTTGCTGCAGGAATTCCAGCATGGGGTCAATGCTTTTGCTCAACCCTTATGTCTTTCCTTTGCTGCAGGAATTCCAGCATGGGGTCAATGCTTTTGCTCAACCCTTATGTCTTTCCT
>Ga0209208_10004359_pt1 | contig 20054 bp, 7 predicted proteins | sample S1TSphfallax_3_FD_187694 | JGI IMG/M metagenome (GOLD analysis project Ga0209208, IMG submission 187694) | Host-associated microbial communities from peat moss isolated from Minnesota, USA - S1T2_Fd - Sphagnum fallax MG (SPAdes) (version 2) | ecosystem: Host-associated > Plants > Peat moss >...
GCTTAGCCACAAACGTAGGTTCTTGGCCACGTCCACGTGAACACAAGTGGGCTTGGCCACCCAGGTAGGTTTGGCCGACTCCATGTGAACGCAGAACGGGGCCCGCCATCTCCGCCCCCCGCGTACCTGCTCGCTGTCTCTCTTTTTTCTCTCTCTCTCTCTCTCTCTCTCTCTCTCGCACTGCGTAAAGCACTCGTTCGTCTTTTGCTCCTTCGGATCGCCATAGCTGTCAATCTCTGCAGCAACGCGCGTGTTCCGCAGAGGTAAGCAAGTGGCCGCAAAAACAAAGCATCTTCCCCCCCTTTTCTTTGCTTCTTTCTCTCTTTCTTTCTTTTTTAATTTTTTCTTTGGAGATAGATTGTTCTCTTTTTGTTTTCCAGCTTGGTGACACTCTCTTAGATCTACAATTCGTCACTGAGTTTTGTCCGCCTCTCTCTCTTTCTCTCTCTCTCTCTCTAGTCTGTAGCCTCGTCATGCTGTTGCGGTAGGTGCAGATTTTCTGCCGTCGTTTAAGTAACAAGGAAGAAGAAGAAGAAGAAGAAGAAGAAGAAGAAGAAACAAAGAACGAAGACTTCTTCGGTTATTGGTGAATTCTTGGTGAGGTTCGACCTTTTGGTTGCGTTTTTTTTGGTATGTCACTTCGTTGTAATAATAATCTCTGTAGTTTTCTTTTCTTTTTCCTTTCTTTCTGCTCCTTTTTGTTTTGCATGTTCTCGCATCTGGTAGCGAGCCGTGAATCTTGTGGGCTTTCTTCATGGAGATTTTCGGTGAATCTATGGAGGAGTGCAGTTTTTTTTTCTTCAATGATGTGGTATAATCATGTCTGCTTTTGTCTCGTTTTGCTCGGACAGTAGCGGTAGGAGAGGGAAAGAGGATTGACATCGGAATAGTAGCAGCACCTGAATCATCGGTGTAGGTTTTGTCGTCCCTACAGTAGATGTTGTTCTGGGAAATCAGGGCCAGAGGGAATGCGCGCTGCTGCTTAGAGTAGATGATCAAATTCTGATCGCCGTGCTTCTGTGGGATCGACTTTTGTTGCTACTGGGGCTTTCATTATCTTACTGACTTAGCACCATCACGGGGTTTGCAGAAAGTCATGCTCTTCTCGCAGGTCCCTGAGGGAGAAGAAGAACTGAGGAAGTTGCTTTTGGTTACTGGTTCCTAGAACATCAAAGGATATAACATCCAGAGAGGGTTTTTGGCAGGGAGGGAGATGCTTCAATATCATTTACAGGGAGAGACATCAGCAGCAAGCAAGGTGATGATTTTATCATCAAGACCTTCGTTCCACTGAGACAACTTATACTGAGGACCAGAAAATCAAAGGCAGAAAAAAGAAAGAGAGAGAGAGAGAGATGGGGATTGTCAGAGCAATGCTCAAGCATCCAGAGGATTTGCCAGGTCTACTGAAGCTGAAGGTGGCCTCTGTAGCAGCTAGCCGTGCCATTCCTTCAGATCCTAACCTTGCATTCTGCTTTCAAATGCTACGGCGGGTATCACACAGCCTGTCCCTTGTCATTCAGCAGCTGAGTCCTGATCTCCGCAATGCAGTAAGAATCTGCTGCCTGGCACTTTTTCAATAATTACTAACATGTATCAGCTCTTCCACTGATTGTTAATATGCTATCTTAAAAATTACTCTGCGTGTAGGTGCTTTGCTAAATACTTACATGTAATCACTTCTTCACTGATTGCTTATGTCTATAGCATGTCAAATACTCTCCAAGCAGGTGTTTTTGTGAATATTGGACAGGGTCTTGACCAGATTTGTCCTCCTTGTATGCTCCTGCAACTCCACATCCAAGGGCTGCAAGCACTACCTTCTAGAATCACATTCCTCACAAGGGTCCAAATTTGCAAGGAGTATGCAAACCCATTTGTTGTGAAGGATTTCATTATACATTTGAAGTTTGAAAAAAGTGCACCCTTGTCCCTAGAAGCTCTGAATTGCTTGAGCTCACTGTATGTTTTATATTGCATTCACAATGTGTTTCATGGTAGAGTTGCCAAATCTGGACATTACTTACCTTTTTCTACTTATACTGCTGCAAGGATGTCCTGCTGCAATTGCCAGAATAAAAGTCACTATGATTCATTTTGGATAGCTGTTGACTTGCTGAATGAAACAGTGTGGACCAGAAATGGAGCCACTGGTTGTGATGCTTATGGAATTAGCAACAGCATTGCTAATTTTGTTGCCTTTCAACTGTATTGTAGTTGCTTTGTCCTTGACAGAGTTGAACCACCATAATAAAGGTGTAGTGGCAATGGAGATTGAAGTAGTCAATCAGACCTGCAAAATCCAAAGCAGGAGATTGAAGTTCTGGACACAGTCACTGTAATATGATCCAAATGGATACCTGACACATTGAAGATCACGAATGGGTTACGATTGCTTGTTTCCAGTAGAATTGCCTGAAATTGCATGCAAACTATACTTTTTGGAATGTGACTCTTTGAATGACATTGTAACCATGTCATGTTCCTGGCTGCTTGCAAACCAAAGCATGACTATATACAAAGGAAGTGGAGTATCCCAATAGATTGCAGTTGGAGGATGCTTGTTTTGGTTAAACTGGCGAGCTCTTTCTATGCAGGTCTTACATCTGGGGTGTGGATTAAATTTTCGCTTTGATTGATTAACATGCAGGTTTGTGTGTTTTATCTTGTTCTGCGGGCGCTTGATATAGTTGGTAAGATTCTTGTATCTTTCAGCAGCTAGTTTGGTCACATTCTGGGGATTCTGCTGGTCGACTGTTTACACAGGGAGTGTTTCTGCAAATCTTTGGGAGCCATTGAAGTGAAAATTTCTCCTGCTTAAACTAATCAGGGATGGTGGCTAACAGAGAACAACACAAGCATTCCAGTGGATGTTAGGGTGACTATCCTGAAGGAATTCCATGAAAAGATCTATAATTCTGAAGTCGATTTCTCCTGTAAGCTTGTTTCTGCACCCAAACTGGGTTGTAGGCTTTGGATATTGCTTGTTGGTAGATCTCAGACATCTGCTCTGAAGCCACTGTTGCATTCAGATATCAGTTCACACAGTTATCATGAAGACAGTTGAATGGTCCAATTTGCTGTAGGAGATAAGACTAGTATATTTTAGAGTTCATGACAGAGAGAGTGGGTGGTGAACTGTTGACCTGGGATTGTGATGGAATAGCATTTCTGTCAAATTACTAGTGAATTTGGTTGTGTCAGTCTGACTAGTGTCTGACTCATAATGCAGTTCTACTGTTTAAAAGCAGAAGATAAGCAATTGTCAAGATATTCTTTCAATGTGATTACATTTTATTTTTTGTTGTGGAAGTGGTGAACAGTGGTTCAAATGACTACAGCCCTTTGATGGACAAATTTCAGTTGGCATCATTTGCATTTGCAGGCCACTCAAAATTTTGAGTTAACCAGTCTCATGTATTGTTTTTTTGTTTTGGAAGTGGGGAAGGGTGTTTCAAATGACTACAGCCTTTTGATGGACAAATTCCAGTTGGTAACATTTGCGTTTGCAGGCCTCTCAAAAGGGTGTGTTAACCAGTCTCTATTTCAATGTCTGCCTGTGGGGTTATGTTTTCACTCTGGCTTCTGATCTATTCATCTTGGCCAGCAGATGCAATGTTAGTCCTTTTCCATGGAAAATAAGGTCTCACAAACATCCTTTCAAGTCCATTTTGCCTCCCATAAAACCATCATCATTATATGATAGCAATGATGAGTTCTTGACTCTTGTGTTTTGTATCCTCACAATTGGAATTGCAGGTACCAAGAAGTGATTGCACAAATTTCTGAAAGGATTGGAACTGGTATGGCCAAGTTTATCACTACTGAGGTGAACATTGTAGCCATACTGAACTTATTTCTTTACAACTAAATCATGTAGTTCTAGCAGAATGTGAATTGCTGGCTCTTTTTTTGGCAGCCCATCACAGGGTGGGACAAGAATAATCAACAATGTGGAGAAGCCTGACAGTGCTAGAACGTATATCCTAAGAGTTTGTGTGCATCCTGCTTGATCATAAAGTGTATCAATTGACCATTGCACAGCTATTGCAGAACCTCCATTTGCTCCAGCTTAAGCTCTTGCACGTGTTTGCTGAAGTTGGTGGAAATGTGTGAATAAACTCAGAGTTGTAAAGCCTGGATGGCTGACTTCTATTTCTGCTGTGTGGTGGCACTTTTAGCACATGATTCACTGGCTTATGTGACTGCTGATGGTTCCTTGGAACAGGTTGAGACAGTTTCTGACTACAATGAGTACTGTCACTATGCGGCGGGACTTGCTGGTCTGGGTTTATCCCGTCTCTTTTATGCCTCAGGATTGGAAGAGTTTCCTCCTGACATTCTCTCAAATTCAATGGGGTTATTTATCCAGGTGCCTGTCATGTACTATGTGCCATCATGCTTTGCCTTGAAGGGTGGAGTTGTACCTCTACCAGTGCATCTGGTTGGAGAGTATGGCTCTTTGCCATCTAGAAGCTGCAGTTTATCAATAGGGATAAAATGCTGTTTTAGATAGGGCAGCATGAAGAATTTCTACTGTTTTGTGCTTCCTATAAATTAATGCAATCTTGTGGATGAATTTTATGATTCAGATGAGGATTGGAAGCTTATACATCCAGATGATCACAATGCCTGATGTGTTGATTTTACCCTAAACTGCAGAAAACAAATGTCACAAGGGACTATCTTGAGGACATCAACAAGTCATCTGCACCCCGAATGTTTTGGCCTCGTGAAATATGGGGAAAATATGTTGAACAACTGGAGGTGAGCATGCACCAAAGTTTGGCACATAATCCTTGTTTTTCTCTGTGTCCATGTTGCTATCACTATCCAGTTGATTCCATGGCTGTGAACTTGCAGGACTTTAAGTATGACAAACATGCAGAGGTGGCAGTGGAGTGCTTGAATGAGATGGTCACAAATGCTCTCTCTCATACAGTGGATTGCCTGCAATACATGGCTGCTCTTCGAGAAGTTACAAATCTTCGTTTTTGTGCCATGCCACAGGTGAGAAGGGTTTAGGGTTTCCTGGCTATGTGATCCAGAAGATAAAGAAAATTTTGAATTTTTTGTTAGTGACATGCATGGATACTGCCTGAAATGGTGTTTAAAAACTCTAGTTGGGGTGTATCCCTCAGGTGAGGTGTTGTGAAATCACATCCATGCATGGCACTTCTTCATGAGGAGATCACCAATAGTGGGGAAAAAGTGCAAGGATACCTTGAATTGTAATGTGTTTGAGAGGTGACTGGCTTTGGTTATAACTGCTGGTTTGAGTTGGGGCAGATCCTGGCAATGGGCACCTTAGCTATGTGCTACAATAATATCCAAGTCTTCAGAGGAGTTGTCAAAATTAGAAGTGGTAAATGTCTGTCACCAAATACTGCACTTATTGTACCAGAGCTTGTGTCACTGCAAGTCTCTCAGAAAATTCTTCAATGCTGCTATGTCTAGCAGAAGTCAACTCCATTTGGCATCCAAAAGTTTGAAAAGTATTCAACAGGTGTGCGAAAGTTGAAGATTCTAACCTTACACTGCTTTAGCTCTGAACATAGGCTCTTGGCTTGCACATGCAAAATGCCATGCACTTTTGCAAGTGTGCATAAGATGCAGGGATGTTAAATATTTTTCTAGTTAAAACTATAGTTACTTGGACACCTAGTTGTTGGATGGACCCCATAGTCCTTTACAACAGTGACTTAGAACATTTAAGTCACTGCAACCACACCCCTGCAAATTTTTAGCTTGAAGTGATCAGTGGCAGGTCTACCCTTTTTCACTTTCTAGCTCAAATTTGTAGGATCTTGATTCAGCATTCTATTGTCTGTTGGTTGCAGGATTGATGGCACAGATATTGGAGGTCAAAACAATGCAAGATGTGTATGGTGCATTTTTTGACTTTTCTCGCACACTGGCTGCCAAGGCATATCTCTTGCCCATCCTGGGTATTTCTGTGGCACTATTTGTGCTGTAACCTCATCAGTCTTCTCTTTGTGCATCTTCTATATTTGATTTCAAATTAGTCTCAATCTGCCTCTCTGGCCTTTAAACTATTCTCCTATATGTTTTCCATTGCAAATTCCTGGTGAGCTTCCCTTGTGTTGACAGCAGACTTTGGTACGACCTTTCCAGAATCTGCATAATTTGGCATTTACTAACCAAGTGCTGGCTTGTGACTTTGATTTTCTGCTGATGAGATCATCAAATGAAAATTTGAGATCCAGAGCACATTGTCCCTCCTACTTTCTGTTAAATTTTTCATTCCCAAAGGGGTTGTGGCCCTTAGTATTTTCAATTTCCAAAGTATTTCTGTTTATTCGTATGCTTTTATCTTCAGATCAGCTGCTTCAGCTTAGGGATAGCAGCCTTTTATAAGATTGTAAAGTCAGGATTGGCCTCCTTGTCTGCATTTATTAGGGATATGAGTTAGGTGCAGTGTGAGAACTTCTGTCCACTACTTCAAGAAGGTATTTGCATGGAAGTGTACATCATAATTCGGTGGAAAGTCCATGAGGAATAGATTTGGAGTCTTGATATAGATGGTAATTGTAGAGACAGTCTGGGGTGTTGCCAGATTGACAAAAAGGACCCATCTGCATCCCTCACACTCAAGTATATTGAGGACCTTCAAACAGTCTGCAAAGCAGAGCTTGGTAGCAGGTAATGCTCTCTTTATTGCATTTTCACCTCCTCTTAAAAGTGTAAAATGCATCAACTTTGACCCACTCTGCATCTGATGGTTTCGTACTAGCAATAAAATTGAAACAGTCTTTCCTGGTCAAGTTTATCAGAATGATTCATTGCTAGAAATTTTCAGACATGGCCTGCTTGCCTTTGCTGAGAAGGTTACAGTACTTTGAGGAATTATCATGTGTTGTGTTTCAGTACCCTTGTGCATATTCTCATTGGCTCCAGGTCCTAAACTCTATTTTTTAGGGGTCTGACATAAGTATCAAAGAAAGGATAGTCACAGGAGAAAAAATTTGGCATTGTGGCAGGCGGATATTTGCAATAGAGAGCAGAGGTGGACATGAAGCTTGCCTGGTATGCACATCTGCCCTGGCTTCATCTGGGATATGCCACATGTTTGTTTCAAGGAGACTCTTTTGTTGGATGCCTTCCATGCAATATCATTCTTAATGCCTGCCTAATGGTAACAATGTGCTGGATGCTTGGGTGCAGGGTCTTGCGTTGTTGGTAATTCTGGTGGCGATGCTTTTGATTGTCTGGAGGTAGTTCCAATAAAGTATGCAGAACATGCACAACTTTGATGTTGATTGCACCATTCAAGCATAGAGGAATTGCTGATAGGGTGTGGTAGCTTTGTGCTCTTTCCACCTCCTGATCCGTAAGACTGCTGCAACATTGTGTGAAGTGGATTTCCCCCCTGCAGTGGAGAAGAGATATTCTTCAAACTGCTGAAGTTCTCCTTAGAACTGACCCACTGTATACATGATGTGGGAAGGTTAGTTTCTGGGAGTTGTATTTTGTTTTCCTTTGGGTAAAAGGGATGAGCACTTTATGTTTAGGGCAACTTTATGTTTAGATTGTTCTGCAGTTGTGTGCTCAGGTTTCCTGATTGTCCATCTGTATCTGAGCGAAGGGAGTGCCTGAGCCAGGGTTACCTGCAGACTGGTCTTACAGTCAGAAGTTCAAGGAAATTTGTCTTGTGAAGGTTGCATGTTGATTCCCTATTTGGGTATATTGACACCCCAACCATATGATATTGGTTGGCTGTTTGCAGGTGCAAACCTGCCCTATGATATGATGACTGTTCATAGTGTCATGCTTGAATGCCAAAATTATGTACTCTTCTGAAACTGACTGTCAATTGCTGAAACTGATATGTGTTTGCACGACTCCCTCAACTTGAGCAGCTTTTGACTCAGTGGAAGTGTATGTCAACATGCATTCAGTAGGATACATGAGACTCTCAATTAATAAAGAAATTCTGCAGAGTCATCTAACTTCATTGGTCTGGCATGGGCAGGATGGTCCAGCAGTTCTATCTAGTCATGCATGTCTAGCTATTTTTTGGCAATGTGGAATAAGCACAACTTTTGGAGAGTGGAATGTGCATTAGGATGGTTGGAAATATGGTTCATTAGTGTTGTTGAGATCATGGTCATGAGAGGTCAACTGCATCCACTAAGTTGGAACTAGTTCTTGAAACCTTTCAGAAACTATATGGCTGAAGATCTCCAATTTTGTAAGGATCAGATCTCCACATCTTGTGTGCGCAACTTGTTCTCTTGTATAACCTGCTCCAGCAACTGGTGTCCTGTAGATTACTGTAGCTCTTGGAGCTCCTGGATTTGCATACCTTCAAATGCATGTGTAGTGTATTCTTCCCCCTCTTATCCAAACTCCTTTAGATTCTTGTTGCTAGTAGCATGCATCATGCACAGCCTAGAGCCCATTTGTCTTTTGGGCAAGCTGAAGATTGCATCAAACCAACTGCAGAAGTAAGCAACTTTGCTGAGTGTTATTTCAAAACAAAAGGTGAGACAAATGGGCTCTAAAACATGTTAGACAGTGCCTTCATTGTTTTAAGTGCTTTTTCAAATTATGTTTAATGCAAAAATTTGTTGAGATGTAGAGGTTTAAACTAAATTGCAAATGTCATGTCTCAAAATTATATGCGCTATACATTTAAAGGTATGGTTGTTTTGTATTAGGTTTATAGTAGTAGACAACCGTTGCTTTATTAGGATGCATTCAACATGTGAAAGAAAACTGTCAGTAGTTCCAAAACACTTTCAACCCTAAAGATTTCTGGTTAAAGGTGGACAAGGCACAACAATGGTGAAGAAGGCCCACGCGCATCACTATTCAAAACTCATCCATTTCTTCTATTGCTTACAAGGAGTTGACATGGGAATTGAAAGTGAGGAAAGTATATGAAAATGAAATTGTTGTGATGTCTCCATACATTCTTTGGGAACAAGTGCCTGAATTTATCAATGGCCAAGGGTGAGGGAAAAAAAGGTGTGCAATGGAGCATTTCAAAGAACATACATGGTGCAAGTGAAATAAAATAGTCTCAATTTGACTTTTACACACATATATTATGAATGTGCATATGGATTGAAGGATTACAAAAATCATTCTAGGCTTTAACATTTGAAGAAGAAAGGTCGCATAACAAGGCTATTGCTGAAGCAATTGTATTTACATCCCCATATTGTTGAAATTGGATATTAACATGTTAATCACACAAAAGATGATGGCACCCCAACAAAGGCACCCCAACAACAAGCATTAAACATGTGCAACGAATTAAATGTAGGATTGAGTTTGATGCGTCTACAATATAATGCCCAACAAGGAAAAAATATTTAGATTTTTACTATACATGCACAATGATTAATGTTGTAAGTATCTTTCTTACATAGTAGTTTCAAAGAAAAAACATGTGATGTATTTGTTAAAATCTTCCCTTCAACCCAAAGGTGCAGGGTTTAATCCTTTTCCCAATTATTTTTTCCAACAAATGAAATGGATGAAAAAATCCATAGAACATTTATATAGTTTTAAAAGTTAATTGCCCTTGGGAAATAACTTCCCCAAGCAAAAATTATAAGTGCCAAACCCAAACAAGTTCCCCATGGAATAAAAAAAGTTCCCTAGTGAAAAATACAACTTCCTCAAGGAGCATATAATTTTCCTTAAGGAAGGGCCCAAGTTCCCTGCGGAGAAAAGCACCTTCCTTCGGGAATAATGTACTTTCCTTGGGGAAAGGCCTAAGTTCCCAAGGAAACATATGTTCCAAATCTTTTTGTAATCACAATCATTTCATTTTTGTTCTTATATGATATTTTGACCTATCATTGGAAAGATTTCAAGAAGAGTTACAACTTTGTAGGTAGAAATATTTCAATCAAAATTCAAAGCCAAAAGTCACAATTGAACAAAATTTTGAACACATTTGTTCCTTGGAGAAATTTAAGTTCTTTCTCCTTGAGGGACATGATTGTTTCCCGAGGAAAAAAAGTTTAAGTTTTTCCTTGGAACAACTTAAGCTCCTTCTCCCCATGGACATGATTGTTCCCCAAGGAAAAACCAATTTCCTTGGGGAAACTATACATATGTTTCAAATCTTTTAGCAATCACAATGTTCTCATAGCTTTTTTTATATATGATTGTGACCTATCATTGGAAAAGGTCTCAAAGAAAACTACAACTTTGTAGTTGGAAGCATTTTAATTCAAAACTCACGTGCAAAAGTTATATTCACATGGAGTTTTAAGCACAATTACTCCCGACGAGAACATGGTTGCTTCATGAGGGGGCACGTTTAGGTTGTTCTTTCAAGGAAATTACTCCTAGGGGGAACATGGTTGCTCCTTGAAGGAGCACATTTACATGTTCCCCTTCAACTTGTTCCTTCAAAGAGCAACCATGTTCCTTGGAGGAGCAATTATGTTTGAAACTTTGTGTGAACATAACTTTTGCATGTGAGTTTTGATTGAAATGCTTCCAAGTACAAAGTTATAGCTCTCTTCGAAACCCTTCCAATGATAGGTTGCAAGCTTATATAAAAAACTATTATGAAATGATTATGATTGCTAAAAAATTCAAAACATATGTTTTTTCTAGGAAAAATCATGTCCCTGAGGAGAGGAAGCTTAAATTGACTCGAGAAACAACTTAAATTTATTTTTTTTGTAGGAAACAATCATGTTCTCAAAGAGAAGGAGCTCTTTATCCCCCAAAAACATTATTGGTCTTCGGGGCAATTTAAGCTTGCTCCTTTGGGAACATGGTTGTTCCTCGGGGAGCAACTTAAACCTTTTTTTTCTTTTGGGAATTTGTTTTCATCCATTTTGTTCTTGGATGAAAAAGATGATTCAAGAAAATGTTTGAACCCATGACCTTTGGGCTATAAAACGGATTCTACCACTACATTAGTTTAATCCTTTGAAAATAATTGTAAAAATTATTTAAACCATTCCCCACTATGCAGGTATAATATTTTATTTTTATTTTTTTCCTATTGGGCAATGTGTTGTATTATACTATAATTTTGTTGAGCCCAATGCAACATTTAATTTGTTGCACTTGTTTAGTGCTTAGGGTCCAACCTCGAATAACTTTAAACCCGCCATGTTTGTCGTTAGAAAGCACATTAGAGGCCAAAGACTCAATCATTATGTGAAATATGGGTTGGATTGTGGAGGTTGCTAAGGCTTGACCTCCTTCCCTCATTTTTTGCAACATGGCTACCATAAAATCTTTTAGTGTAGGGTGATTTCCAAATACTTATAAATTTTGTTTCTTGGTTTCAACTATTGTGTTTAGTTCAACTACATGGGCATACTTGGCTTTACCTTCTCTTCTATCTATAAACTAATCATAAAGGTTGGTTCTTCCAAGTTTTTCATAAGGACTAGGACATCCTAATTTTCTATAAACAATTTTCAAGAAATGTAGGGCATGATTTTTATTACCATGGTGTTTATTGATTCCTGCTATGATGGGTGACCATGAATCTTGTTGAAACTAGTTGACATATGTTCCACGTTTGTGCACATGTGATTTATCAAATCTTGTTTATTTTTCATTTGATTCTTGTTTTACTTTTTGGTGTGTTTATAGAATTGCTTTGAAATTTTCAAGTCAACCAATTGGACATTTCTGTGTTACATATTGGGTATCTTTCTCTTGTGTTACCTTTTCCAACAAATCAATTTCATGTTTTAAATTGTTTTGATGTTCATATTTTGTGATAGGTTTAAATAACCTTGTTAATGTCTTTTGATGTTTTTGTTGAATACCCATCTAAGCATTAAATCAACAATAAGTTCTCTTCATTCAATTTTTTTTATTCATTCCACTCCTAAATATAAGAAGTTTTTACAAATGTATGTTTTATAAAAAAACATGTTAATAAAACTATTCCATTTTTTTCATTCACATCCATCTTTATAGTACCCTTAGCCCTTCAATGCAAACTATTATACAAAAATAGGTAGCAAGAATGTTCCAAGTTCTTTTCATGTTCATTTCCCATTTCTACCTAATATTTCCATATTCCTAAACATAATATGATAATAGTTGTTCAATGGAAATTACCTTTGCATTGCCAATTGCTCGAACAACATAATTATAAAGAAATTCCAAAATGATTATAAGTGCAACAATCTTGCACCCTGTGGTATATGTTAAATACCCTACACCAAGAAATTTGTAACATAAAAAGTACCAAAAACCCTAAATCAAATGTGACACATTTTTAGTTGTAATGTGGACATTCAATGATTAAAATTGACTTACAACTAAAAATGCTTGTGACATGGGAACACGTGATAGGCTTAAAACAATAGTAGTTGCAAAATTAGTTAATTTTGACACTAGTTGCAAGAATAACCACAAACATAGGGTCAAAATGGATAAGATTTTTTATGGTGATGCTACTAAGAGGCATTGGTAGTGGCAAATGTGTTTGATGAAATTAAATTCATAGTATATTTTGTTACTATGTGATTTGCAACTTGAAATTAAACTTTTTGTTGATTTTATCATGATTGAACATCTACACCTTAATCATATTTCCAAATGTAATGCCCCTTTTGCAACCAATAATTTTGTATTTTTCCACTTCTATAATCTTTTAAACCCTTAACTCATCTATAAAGTTTTGCATCCCCATATGGATATGAATACATATGCACTTTGTACAATTCGAATGTTTAACTCCATAAATGGAATATATATATATATATATACATAGTTCAATTGCAAGTCTATTGTATTGCATTGTGTTGAATACATTAGAATTAACAATTTGATTCTATTAGTAGACAATGGACATGTAGACATGGCATATAGACATATATGCATCCAATGCATGCATGCATACATTATGATCACATGACATCATTCAATTAGACAAGCTTAAAATATTTTTGAACCTTTAAAAAAAGTCATTTTTCCATTATTTGATGATGCGTCTAGCTGTGGTCCATTATATCACATGTTAAATTGAATGACTTTATGTTATTGCGCATGGATGAACATCACGACAAGTAAGAAGATGGAATTCTTCCACCCATTTCCAAAATGACATTCATTTTGTTAGTTTATGCCACATTAGATGTTTGGAATTGAAAACATGACTCAATTATATTTAATGTTGGGCTCAATCTAAACTTATTACTATGTAGATGTCATTTGCAACTTGTCACTATCAACTTTTAGTCATGGATAGTTGCTAAAAGCACAATTTAAATGGACATGACATTTGTAACTAGAAAACCTAATTAGAAACAAAGTTGCAAAAAAAATAAAATTACTTATAGTAGCAATCATCCCCCATCATCTTTCCTTAGCATCCCTTAGTCTTGTTGGGTCCATTCATGGTTAGGGTTCCATAACTTTTTTAGGGTTATTTTTTACAAACGATATTTACATGGAACATGTTTAAGTGAGAAGAATTTAATAGTCAAAAATAAAATGATTCATGTGGTGGCAATGTTTTTTCACATGCATACATAATTGCACACCAATATTTTAGTTTACAAATAAAGATGCAAAAAATCCCAAAATGAGCTTTAAAATGAACAAAACATGTTTTCTCACATGATTAGTTTTTGCACATGTGACATGTGTCTAGAGCTAGAAAATATGAATTTAATGAATATAAAAAACTTGCCAAATGATTTTTTTCAAATCAATTTCCTTGCAACCCTTTACTTAATAAAAATTTCAAGACTTTGAAATTCTCATATGATTTTTTTTTAGTCAAGTTGACCTAAGTTGTTGCTTATGGTTTGCATTTCCCTTGCCAATTCAAGACTGTGCAAATGGGTTATGTTTTTATTTTTCCAAAATTAACAATTTTATAATTGGGCATTGATTGTATCAAATCTAAATTGTGGATGATATGTTGAAACCATCAAAAAATGCCACCATTCATGCATTTGTTTCTTTTGATGTGGGTAAACATGAAGGGCATGCTTTGAAATTGCTTTCAATTGTGATTTGAAAAGATACCAAGGATTTTGTGGCGAAGGAAATGTTTTTGGAATTATCACATACTTTTCAATCTTCTTGTTTCTCCCTGCATATTTGTAAAGCTTGTAACCAACACATTAAAAAAGGTACATGTATGGAATCTTGTCAAACCCATCCTTCAATATATGGTAAAATTACTATCAAAATTGTTTAGAATTTGAGGGCATGAAAATGTCTTGTTCTAAATTTTTTTAATTTTGGCTTTTCACTTTTACTTTTTGGTGTTAACAACAACATATGCATGGAGCATAAGAATCGAGATTACTTTTGCGTTGAAAAGTTTGAATGTTTAAGCTCTATGAAATTCCTTTGGACTTTTTTTAGATCTTCGGTGTATGGATTCTTGTTATGATCATGTTATGGAAATTACAATGAAAACATGGCGTTGACATTGGCCAATTTTTCATGTCTAGTATGGTTTTGAATCAACTCAATTATGTCTAGTACAATTTCAATTCAACTCAATTAGTAGTGGCCATGTTAATTTATCGTTGAAATTGAAGGTGGAAAAAAATTGGTGTGAAATTGAGGAACTCCTAATGATTATGATTATTATGGCAAGATTTGAACCTAAAAAGTAGAATTCATTTTGCTATCGAACTTTCATTTCCTAGTAGATTATATCCTTAATAAAACTCAAACTAAATTCTTGTAAAAATGATACACCATGGGTTTGTTATTGAACATTATCACAGTTGATTTAGAACGATCTCACAATTTCACAACTATGTCATGTTGCATTATTTTCAATTTGGAATTGATTATCTCATGTGAACAAACAACAAACTAAGGGAAGATTTTTATTTTTTTTTGCAACAATTTTTTCGTAGAATCATAGACTTAAGGGGTTGCACAAGTAAAAAGAAAGGAGGTAGATGGAATTGTAGGAAGTTGGTGGAGAAACCTATTCCTGAAAACCTTATCAATCATACTGAAAAATAATGGGTAGTTAGTTTTAAGGTTTTTTTCTCCCCTTTTTTTCTCTCAAGTTGAAGACCCATTTGATTGCTACTTTTAGAGATCAATGAAGCAAAGCAAATAAGCTTTCTTGACAAAATGTTTAACCTTGTGGATTTGATAATTTTGTTTGCATTTGATACAAATGTGAGACTACATGTTGTATGTACATAAAGTAAGAGCATATACAAGGAAAACACTCATCACACATTATGTCCACACTACCAGGATCCTCGCAACCTTGGTTCCAACTCATGGGAAAATGATATATTGTTTTGTTTGATTCTTTTGAAATCCTTATGAATAGTAGTTTATTAAGAAATTTATTGAAAACATGGACAATTTAACACTCTTTTCCATGAACAAACCCATGTCATACCCTAAACCACTTTATGTTGACTATGGGTCTTGAGATTGTTTTTAATTGACATGGATTTGTTCCATGTCATCATGTTTGATGTTTGGGTCATGTGCATTGGTTACTTGTGATACTTCTTCACACATATAATATCAATATTTATTCCATGATCTATTGATAATGTCATTGATCATCTAGATCCTTGTAACTTTGTCTCTAATATCTCATGGTTGGCATGAGACTAACATGTCTCATCTTTGTACCTCTTCATTGCTAGCATGCGATTAAAATGTTTCATGGACAAAGTTAGGATTGTTTTTCATTCCTATGACCTAAGAATTTTGTAATATTATTTTCTGCAATTGGTAACAAGTTTTTTAGAGCACGATGCAACAAGCAATCAATATATTAGTAGTAGTGGCAAGTGTGCTTTATGATGTGGTAGATGACACCGATCATTATCTACGAAATGAGCCAAAGTGGAATAAATTGATATTCCCTTAAACATAGCCAAAATGGTTACCTATATGTTTACACTACCTTAGAGCTAATAATCTAGTCAAGAATATACATGATTTATAAATCACATAAGATGATTATTACAAATGGAGAATTTGACTAATTAAAATTAACAATAATTTGTGAATTTTGGCTACCAACTATGCATGAAATTGGCAAATCATTAGTGATTAGGCTTTTCTTCTCCCTTTTTTTTGCTCACTAAATTGTCACTGGTAGTATGTCGAAGTGCAGAGTATGGTATTAGGTTTCAATGTAAGTACCTACCTAGTAGGCAGGTAGGTAGGTAGGTGCTGGCTCACACACCCAAGGCAGCACTCAATTGGTCCAATAGGTAGGTTAGTGGGTAGGTAAGTGCTGGCTCACACACCAAAGGCAGCACTCAATTGATCCAATAGGTAGGTAGGTAAGTAAGTAGGTAGGTAGGTAGGTAGGTAGGTAGGTACTGGCTCACACACCCAAGGCAGCATCCAATTGGCCCAATAGGTAGGTAAGTAAGTAGGTAGATAGTTGCTGGCTCACACACCCAAGGTAGCTCTCAACTGGCCCAATAGGTAGGTAGGTAAGTAGGTAGGTAGGTAGGTAGGTGGGTAGGTGGGTGGGTAGGTAGGTAGGCGGGGTTTTGTAATGGGTTTGGATGATGAGTAGTGCAAAATTCAAAGTTTCTCGTGAACAGTTTTGGTGCGTTTCGGATCCTATTTTGCTTTCCTTCTCCGCCTCTTGTTCTTTTTCTTCACATTCTGTTGCAGCTGAAAATCGCTTGCAGTTTTTGCTGCATTTCTCTTCCGCATTGTGTTGTGGGTCGTTGGTCCTTGTCGTTGTCGTCGTTGTTGTTGGTGGTGGTGGTGGTGGTGTCATGTGTGCACTTGTTTTGGTTTCGAGTAGTGAATGACAACAAGAGAGTTCAGTTTTTTGAGTAGGAGTTAGGAATAAGAGGAGGAGTAGAAGAAGGAGGAGGAGGCTGCTGCGAGTTGTTTTGGAGGAGTAAGGAGAAATGGGTGAAACGCGTGCATCTATGGTGGACGCAGCAGCGAGAACAGCAACCAAGATGATGACTAGGAAGAGGGTCCGGGAGGAGGAGAAGGAGAACAAGGACGATGATGACGACGACGGTAGGAAAGAAGAAGTAGAAGTAGACGAAGAAGAAGAAGAAGAAGAAGAAGAAGAAGAAGGATGTGAGATTGAATATGAGAAGCTCAGAAATGCAAGGCTTGCAGAGAATAAAAAGAGAATGGCAGAGCTTGGTTTAGTAGATCTGTCTCACTCTTTGACTGAGGTGATACGCTTGTCTTCTTCTAAGTCTGGCAAGAGTGTCAAGGTCTCACGTACTCCAAAGCCGCCTACTCCACCTTGTCCGTCACGTCGATCCTCTCGGTGAGTGGTTTGGTTTGGTTTGGTTTAGTTTCTAGGAGTAGTACCATCTGCCTTCGCTGCTTCTGAGGTACATCAGGATTGATCGAAACCTAACGCAAGGTTTTTGGTTTCTTCTTCTTCTTCTTCTTCTTCTTCTTCCCGCTGAACATTTTTTGAAATTTTTTTGAATTTTTTAGAGAAGTCGTTGGTGGTGCAGCTGCTTTCGCTTCTGAGCAAGAATTCGTGACTGTGGGCGGGGGGGGTGGACAAGGACTATAGGCTGCAGGGGGCTCCGGTGGTTTCGTATTCGGAGCTGCGGCCGAAAGGAGAAGGGAAGACGGCGAAGAAGGGCGAAGGGATCGCTGCAAGGTACGCAGGCAGAGGAGGCCAAGTTGCTGAGATTTATACTGCAGAGCACGAGAAGCTTCTGGGATCTGCTACCGAAGAGTGGCAGCTGTTCGCCGATGGATATGCTGCAAACGGAAATCGTGTCTATGACCCTGTGCTCGGGAAAACTTGTCACCAATGCAGGTAATGATCCTCTCTTGTAATCCACTATTTCTTCTCCCATCCTCCAGTGTCATTTCTCCATTGATGAAGACAGGAAAATCAAATCTGAGATTCAGCCCAAGTTGTTGTAAAATCAGTTGGTTTCATGGAGAGTTCTAGAAACTAACCCTTGTGGGGATGTTGAAAGTCCAGGCAGAAGACCCTAGGGCATAGGACATCATGCAGTGAGTGCAAGTCACTACATGGCCAGTTTTGTGGTGACTGTCTTTACATGAGGTACCAAATTCTTGTCACTACTTTTCTTCTGCCACTGCCACATACCACCCTCAAGTCATCACAGAAATACACAATGATCCATTTCTCCAGAAAGCCATTTGGTGGGAAGTTGTTGTCTCAGAACCATAAGAAAGCTCTGACTACAGAGGGGAAATGTTAGAGGAAGAACCTTGCTCCTATAAGTGCTGGGAAATTTCTTTGCCTGAAATTTTCAAAAAATGTCTTTCCAAAGTTTCATTTCTTGACTTAACCATATTATAATTTATACTAAAGTCTTGCTTTGCTATGAACTACTTTGCAAACAAGCAAAACAGATACGGAGAAAATGTGTTGGAGGCAATGAAGAACAAGAATTGGGTGTGTCCAGTTTGTCGTAAGATTTGCAACTGTAGCTTTTGTCGCATCAAGAGAGGATGGACACCCACAGGGGCTTTGTACAAAAAGGTGAGGCATTCTTCTTCTTCTTACTGCACTGTAGTTTTCTCTCTTCCACTGTAAATCCAGAACTTCTTTCTCACATTGTCAACTCCTTGTTAAGATATTATCAAATTGAGATGTGAGCCAAAGGGCTTATGGAGATGATGCCATTTCTGCTGCATGAGAAGCACATGCTTTTGATGAAGGGAAAAGAGCAAATGAAAATACATACTTCATTGAAGGTTGGTGTAGTTCCACCACCTATGACTACAAAAATCAGTGTCAATTGCCCTAATATTCTTTGGTTGAGTTTACGATTCTGTGTGTAGGTAAAGGCTTTGGGGTACAAATCAGTGGCACATTACCTTATCCTCACACGGCGGGGGAAATCAGAGGAGAAGGAGATCATTGAAGCATGAATTGATGCGTGATGATTTTGAGGACTTAACTTCATTTTTCATATGACTTTTCCTTAATTCTGTGTTCCTGGCGTCTCTTAAGCAACCCAGTGTTTCTCTTCTGTGCATATTTTTTGTGAGTTTGATGCAGTGCTTGCTTGAGAGTTTAGTCCTGTTATTCTTGCATTTTTTCCTTGTGAATTTCAGATGATGGTTACACTTTTTTCAGGTTGTGAAGTTTTGTAAATTGAGCTAAGCAGTCAGCTACAGAGAGCTCCACATATTTTTGAACTTTCCAGTTGGAACAAGCAATAATAGTTGGTTTCACAAACAAAAGAATGGGGTTAAGATTTTGTCCCCAATGGATGCTATAGACAATGTGATAATAGCTAGCGTTACTAACAAAAGCCCTGGCACACCATGAATGATCAGTACTAAAATTAGCTGATTATGTTGCACTAATTTTTGGTCTCCTTGCAGCACCATTATATGGTCAAGAAGCAGCAGTTATGCTTTAACACCCAACAACACCTGGGTGAGTTTATTGGCTCTGCTCACAGGGAAGAGACTATGCATTGGGGTAGGATTTGGGCATACAATTTTGGCTCAAAGTTGACCTAATGTGAGAGTGCCATCCAGAGTACTATGTGTGCATATGATGGATGGGCATGTTCTATAAACAGGGATCATCTGCATGAGAAGTTCTAGATCTAATAAGATAAGTTTTTTGTTTGAATCTGGCATGAAGAGGAGAGTCATTCCCTGATGAGCTACTTGTTCATGAATTGTGTGGTATTCTTTTAGGATGTCTGTGTTTTACAATCAAACACAGACTTCCAGTTTGCTAGCTAGTAGATGGATCAAAATCAAATCTCTCAAGCAATCTTAAGACATCAAAAAGGGACAACCTGCTTATTGAGTCATTAATCATTTGGGAAAGGTTTTCTGGTGTACAAGACTTAAGGGCATCACTTTAATGTGTGCAGTCCAGTATAATAAATGTGCTGTTATTGAGTAGCTGAAGATTGTACTAGCTTTTATAATGAACCCTAAGAATACTAGGTAGGCTGACAAGCATCTGTTTTAACAGGGGGTGTAATGGGTGGGGTGAGGATCAAGCAGCTTCTGGGAATTAGAGTTTGGTGTGAGGTGGTAGCTGAGTGTGAGAGTGGAATTCCTAGAACTGTCCTGTTTGAGGTCCTTCCCAAGTGTCTAGTAGAATTTTCATTGACTCTGATTTTGTTTGC
>Ga0209208_10004360_pt1 | contig 20054 bp, 10 predicted proteins | sample S1TSphfallax_3_FD_187694 | JGI IMG/M metagenome (GOLD analysis project Ga0209208, IMG submission 187694) | Host-associated microbial communities from peat moss isolated from Minnesota, USA - S1T2_Fd - Sphagnum fallax MG (SPAdes) (version 2) | ecosystem: Host-associated > Plants > Peat moss >...
CCTGCTGACATGTTGATTGCAATACACCTGGAGTCGAGTGTTGCATTGAGGTTCATTATTCTTTTGGTTGCAAAAATCTTTTGGTCATGGTGATGTTTGCTTGCATTTATAGTCTGAATATGTTTGCACTCAGACCCAAAGAATCCAGAGATGCGGTCAAAACAGTGATGCTTATAATTCCACACAAAAGAGTGAGGCATGCACAAGCAGATGCGTCCTTGGCAAACAAAGTTCACATGAAACCGTGCATGAGAATGCACAGGTTTAGCAACCCAAGGATCTGTTCTTCAACACAAGTGCTTGTGAAATCCCAAACAATCTAGACCCTGACCAAAAAATGGGTAGATTGAAAGTCTTGTGTGCACACATTAAGTGACCCCAGGCCTGCACTTTTATAGCACACAAGCAAGCTCTAGATGAGTACAAAAATAGTAAAAAGTGGGCACCAGTGGTCTTGTTTTTGGGGAGCAACACTTTGCATTTTTTTCAACCTGAAAAATATAATTTCAACACATACGCAGGACTTTGTTGAAAACAATGGCCCTAATTTGCTAGGTTTCAGAATTTCTTTAAGTAAATTCATCAAATTTCTGCAGCGGGTAGCCAAAATATAAAAGAATTCTTAAATTTTCTACTTTCATATCTGTTCTATAGCCAAATTTGGTATATTTCTTTGTGGATGATAACCAGTTGGGTTACATCACAAAATTGGGGAAAAAATTCCCCTGCTGGGCAACTCACTCAAGGGGCTGGAAACTTCAAATCAACTCTCAATAATAACAATAAACTTTTTTTCTCATAAGCAGGGAAGGGGCAGCCCCCTGCCAACTTCTGTACATGCCACTGCCAGTTAACTTCAGATGCACACAAATGAGGATTCCATACTTATTGCCAAAGTTTGAAATAAGTTTGACACTTCCATGCAGTGTCAAATGAAGAATTACTCTGGCTGCCAGCACTTGACCTTGGGGCTGCAAGCTTTCATGGAAAGTGACCTTTTTTATTTATTAATAAGAAGCGGAAGAAGCACTGTGTGGCTAAGAACAGAACTAATAGCAAACAAAGCCCCTTATTGCCACATGGGCCAAGCTGCGGTAGGATGTTTAAGAAGTTCCTTCCTGGACATTATGTTATCAGAATGGTGAACAAATATCTACAATTCAGTAGCCCTTCATATAGATCCCTGGAGGACATGATTTTCCTGTAAACGAAGTCCTTGCAGTAGAGGGGTTTTGTGATGATCAATCATGAAATGATCTTGTGTGTTGTGTGGTGGCATACAACCTTGACAATGTCACCAAATATGCGACCTGAGCTAATCCTGCCTATGTTCTTTCCTGTCTCCCCTTTCCTATATGGCTATGTAACAACAGGATAAAGGATATGAGGTCTACTACATGAGGATATGTTTATACCCTCCCAATCCAGCTGCCATTATCATGGCTATCAGATTGATTGCAGTGAAAACTCTAAAACAACTACTTTAGCTGTTGTCTGTTATTGCAAATAACTAGCAAAACACACCAAGAACAATCATAACCTTACAAGACTCACTCATAAAAGCGTCAGACCTTGACCTTCGTATAAATAGCAGTGACAAGCTGGTATGACCACCCACTGACTTCATCAGCTGCCATTTAATACCCTTTGTGAGCCCTCTATTTGTGTTATATAGAGAGGTTTCCATTACAGCAGTGTCCAAATTGTTGGAAGTTCTGTGTTTGAAGAACATCTGAGGAGTCGATTCACCTTGACATTATTCCTGGGACACAAAATCTTGTAAAACCTAGGAGATGATATAGGTTGAATTTTTATCTACAAACACAATTTCAGACAACTGTATTGAGGTTTGTAACTGTGCTCCAACAAGACATCAATGCTGTGGTACACCATAGCAATCATACATGGTGAAAGAAAAAGGTTTCTCAATCTGGGCTGCCATATTTTACAGGAAATCATCTATCTTCTGATTTTGCTTACATGCTCAGCAAATCCATGGAATGCCAACCGCTTCAGGGCCCTGAAGACAAGCTCATATGTTCCTTCTCACCCAGCCCCTCCTCCCACCCCAGCAGGCCCATCCACCCCAAGCCCACAGTCTTTTCACTTACAGCAACAATGTAAATGTTGCAAAATCCCACATATACTGAGAGAGACATGGAACAAAGATCATTATGACATTATCTCAAATGACATTACTGGAAAATTCAGCAATTATAGTGCCTCGCATAATCAACTAGAAGAATTTGCTACTGACACCTTACTGTAGGCCCCAATTAGAAGATACATTTACAACAGAGTTTACCTGCAGAGAAGGAACAGCTTGGGCGCAGCTAGACACAAGCAATCCTGGGCCCATGCCCAACCCAATCCCAGCCCCTCCCCGCACCAACCCCAGCCCCTTCCACACATCAATCCCTCAGGAGGGGCCCACAAGCATTGAAAATTTGATCAACAACTCGTTCACCATCCAAAAAGCTTCCATATTTGGAAGCAAGTAGGACTACCAACAACACCTTACAGCTGTGCTCAAAATCAAAGACATTCAATAGTTCTCAAAAAAGATTACATCCTTTCTATAGTGATTTAGTGTTGGCCCTTTCAAACCATTGAATGTTTGTATATTGAAAGAAAATATTGCATGGAACTGATACACAAAACCAACAGATTCTCGTGTGTGTGCACAGTACATATAAAAAATGGCATATGCTAACCAGTGCCAATTCAAAGAGCCAGGACAAGGTACAAATGTATCCAGAAATAGACAGAAGACACCAAACAGTGTGACAGACAATTACTGCTCAAGTCCTGTCAGCAGCAAACCTAGGTTGTGGAGATAAACCAATCCATGTTGAAGAGGAGACAACGTTGAAACCAATGACAGACAGCAACAAGTCGTGCAAAAGTCGCCATTCCCCACCTTTGTTGTATGCACCCACAAAATACGGGATCAGAAAAGTCCAGCCAGTTCCACGATCCCTGTCCCAACCGCCCCCCCAATGGACCTCAAATATTGTTCTCTCCTTAATCAGATGGCTTCAAACCCTGGAACAAAAATGCCTGTATTGGGCCTTTCCATATGAATGCACTCACTACCTTTACATTTCAATGTGAACCTTTCTGATCATTGTCATGCATCTCCCTGTCCACACAAGATACACCACTGCAGAATGGTAATATCAGATGTTGATGCCTATTAAGGTGAGGACAGCTTAATGATACACCCCTTCTTTCAGTCACTTAAACTAAGGCTCTCTGATTGTGATTTTGAAGGCTCCCTGCGACTCCTTTTGTGCCTGTTTGAGTTTTTCTTTCTTGCAGCTGCATCATCAAGAGTACCCCACCCTTTTCCCTGGTCCTCTGAAGGGGACAACTCTTGAGATTCAGATGGATGTCTTTTTCGTTGGTGATGCTTATGCTTCTCAACGCTGTCATCAATTCCTTGTTTGCTCTTGCTGCTATTGACAGATGGAAATAGCTCAGGAGATGGGGATGGAGATCGTCTCTTCCTGTGATGCTTGTGCTTTCGTCGTTTCCTGTCACCCTTGTCAGTCTCCTCATCAGTTTTGTGCTTCTTCTTGTGCCTCCGCCGCTCCTTTCTGGTATCTCCATCCTCATTCTTCTCGCCATCATCACCAGTTCCCAACTCATCATCCTCTTCCCCATGTTTCTTGCGGTGTGATCGGTGCCTCTCCTTTCTATGTCGTTCATGACGTTCTCCCTCTTCGTCTCTCTCTGAGGTTTTCATCTCTTTGTGCTTGGCTGTTTCTTCTTCTTCAATGTCATCTTCTTCTTTGTTGTCAAGCTCTAGCACACTGGCAGTGGCCTCTAGACCATCCTTCATCAAATTCACCTTCACACCTCCAGCCTTGCTTTGTGTTTCGTCAGAGATCATTTCAACTGAAACTGTCTTGCTCTCAGCAACTTCAGTCTCCTTGAGTATGGGCTTGGGACCAAAAATGACAACCTCCTCAGCAGCCATCTTTGCATCAATTTCATTTCTAATCTTTGTATGCTTCCCCACCTCCTTGCTCACTGGACTCCTACCATTCTCTTTTTCCTGCCTCATTCTCTCCACAGACTTCACTTCATACTGTTTGTCTGCAGAGGTCCTAGTTTTCTCCTTGTTCTCAACTATATCTAGTTGATCTTGATTGTTCTCTTTCATTCTCTGCCTGTCCTTTTTGTCAATACCATGAAATGTCTCGATTTGGGCATTCAACTGCATGTCAATGGTATCATACCCCTGTTTTGAAGCAACATCTGAAACAGTGCTGTTTTGTCGATTGAAATCAGTTCGTTTTTCCCTGACAATCCCTGTCCCAAGACCAACACCAATCTCTTCTTGCTCCTTAGTGCTTTTATGAATAATTCCCCTTGCTCTCTCAAAACTCTTGGAATTCTCTTTTGCAAGTGCCTTGGCATCATCTCGCCAGTCATCCATTACCTCCATCTCTGTGCCATCACTTTCATCATCACTGAGAAGGGACGCATCCTTGCTGCTCTTCTTTAGTGACCTTTTGAAGCCAGGAGCTTCAAGCCCAAATTCAGACTTTGTCTGCATTTGTTCTCCTGCTTCACCATTCTTCAACACCTCTGATCTGCTTGCCTGAATATTGATAACAGAGTCCTCAATAGCCATGTGGACTGTCTCAGATCCTGTACCTCTATCCACCAATTTATTGCTACCAGGCGCAGCCACCTCTGCAGGATTGACTGGGTGATCTTCTCCTCGTTGGTTCTCTCTGTCTTCATCCATTCCAACAGTGACAATCTCCTTAGGAGGACTCGGGCTCTTGATATCCTTCTGAGGACTAAGGTTCCCTTTTCCTCGTACAGGGCTCGTACTCAAACTGTGACTACTCAAAGAAGGCCTCCTCTTCACATCCTTGGAAGGAGACACTGACTGCCTAGGGCTTCGGGTTGTGGGTCTTCGCTCTGACTTACGACTCCCATGTCGCTTAGGGCTAGGGCTTCTCTCCCTGCAATCATCTTACATTTGATATGAGGTACAAATACATTAAAAGTTGCAAACAGTTCAGATGCAATTATGATCTCCAACACTCAAGAAGTACCACACAATTTACTGAAATGAATAAAAGACACTACAAAATCTGGAGCATTACCTGCGATTGCGAGGGGATCGTGACAATGTACGTGATCTCCTTCTGACTGGACTCCTACTCCTGCTTCTACGAGAGCTTCGAGAAGAATAGTGATCTCTACTGCTCCTCTCTCTCTCCCGCTCACGTCGCACAGAGTAACGTGGGTAGTTGTCACGTCCTCCCCTGTAATGAGATCCACGCTCGCGACTGTGGCGCCGATAGTGATCCCTTGAAACAGAGGGAGAGCGCCGATCTCGACGGCGGTATCGAATTGGTGATAGTGACCGTGAACGGCGGCCACGGCGGTATCTGATAGGTGACCGTGAAGCTGATTTGGACCTTGATCGACTTCGAACTCTGCACAAGAAATGCCCCACAATATTGTTAAAGCCACCCAAAAAGAAACCTTGAACACTAATTGAAGTTGGCATTACTAGAACATATTCCCTAGGCTGTTGGTAAACCATTCCAGTACTTTTTCCAACCTGAATTCTTGTGGAAAGCAGAGTATCTACCTTGGCTAGCTGCAAGATAGAACCACCAACAATGGATAGAGATTGCTCTCCAGGCATTTCTAGGATACAAATCACAAAAGCACTTAAGTGAAACTGAATGCAAGCACACCTACTATTGCATACCTTAACATTGCCTTAGTATTCCAAGGGCAAGCACCATCTAACAATGAGACAACATCAAAAAGTGCTGATAGCTGTTTCCAATTTTTTTGCTTGTTTGCTGAAGGACCCTTCAGGTTGTCTAGATGCTATAGAATATAATCAACTCATGGAAGCAAAGAGCCAGCTTGATCAACTTCCACCAGTTCCATGCAATTGCTGACATCTACCTCTTCAAAAGTAACGTCAGGCCCATACAAGTGCTTCTAACTAATGCAATTGTGTTCTTTAGAACAAGATACATGTTTGAAGCTTCCTAAATAAGCATGTCCTTAAGTAGGGCTTACCGTGCATTCCCACTGGCCTTTCCTGGAGGAAGTTGATTCTCTGTTCCTGGTGTCCCTGCTCCCTCTCCCTCTCCATCACCTTTTAGTCGACGGCTAATCTCTGCTGCCCGGGCTGCTGCCATCTCTGATGCAGATTTCACTGTAGCAGCACGTGCTGCTGCTTGCTGTGTTGCCAAAGCCTGCTGCATGTACAGAGCCTGCTGAAACTGCATCTGTTGCATCACTACAGCTTGTTGCATCATCATTGGGAGTTGTGGCAGTGCCATTGGATTAAGAGATGAGCTGACCCCCGTTGCCTGCTTGACCGCAGAAGGCTTTTTCTCAAGCTCAACAATGAGTCTCTGTCCACCAACGGACAAGTTATTCAAGGCCAATGCTGCCTTTGCTTCCTCTGGTTTTGAATATTCCACACAAGCAGAAGATTTTGAGTCTGAGAGTTTACATTCAGTTACTGTGCCACAATAACTGAAAAGCTGGCGCAGCTGATCAGCTGTGAGAACTGGGTTGAGATTGGTCACATGAAGAGTGCGTACAGGATCATCATTCTCTACCCCAGACTCCAAGGGCTCCTCTTCAGGCCCTAGGATATCAGAATCAAGAAACAGTTTTAGTGGTATGAAAAAACAAATTTTATCTTCTGAGAAACCAGTTGCATTGGCATGATAGAATACAGCCAAAAAAGGCACAATTTTACAAGTCATGCAACCATAAGCTTTGAAATCTAAACCTTCCAGCTACTGGTAAATGTATCCCCATAGACAAACACTGACCACCTGACAAAGTCCTTGTCAACACCAGCTATGCTTAGTGCTCTTGTCACTGCTGTACCTCAAGAGCTACTTAAAGGTTCTTAAAATGTTGACAGGAAATTTGAATTTCTTGATGTAAAATCAGAGATGGGCAGTGCACTGATATCAGAGCAAGACCCTTGACCAGCTATTAGAGGTGTAATTTCTGACTGGCAAGAAGGTGCACAAGGAAGGCAGCTGGACCCTCAGAACCAGCTTGTGCATTAGATGCTTTATGTTACCTCACCACTTGAAAAAGGGGAGGAAACCAGTTTTTCTTTGAACCAGTAATGAGTTTCTCAGTGCCTGAGGCAGCCTGATCTATCAAAGCCTTACTGCTATGATGGCTACATCCTAGGGTACCACATGTGAAGTCCACACCACAACACAGCCACCAGAAGCTAGCACACCTAACTAATGCTGAACACATTACTCTCTGCCATCACGACATCTAAACAAGGCAGCTATTTCTGCAGTGGACAATAATTGCCAGAAACCAGTCCAAATGTGTTGGTGCTTCAAGCAGTTCCATCTGGAATCATGCCCTCAGATCTTTTTGCCCTTGAAATATACAAGAAACTGATGTGGCACAACCTTATATTTCATGTTGTCATGCAATTGACCAGAATGAAAAGTCAAAATTTGATCCTTATACAAGACACTTCTTGCTCGTACCTCTTGATTGTTGTTTTTGAGCTGCTTGAGCTGCCTGGTATGCATTTGCAGCAGCAATACTCTGAGCTGCAGCCATAGCTGCAGCTGAAGGCCCCATTGGCATTTGACTCAGGCCTCCCATTGTGCTCCCTGCAGCTAATGCTGCCATCAACTGGTTCTGTGGAGGGTGATTATGCTTACAATCCGTTCTTGCACACCGTCCATTCAAATAGTCCCTACACACTTCTCCAAAGGAAGCACCTAGTCCAGGAAGAACTGCCCCTCCTGTTGCCCCTGTCATGGCTCCTGGTATCATCCCCAACATACCAGGCACCATTCCAGGCATGGTATACCCCCCTATTTGCTGCCCCATGTTCATGTACGAACCCGGAGCCATCATTGATCCCGATGCTGGCATCATGCCCATCATTGCCCCTCCAAGGGGCACGCTTCCACCGCTGAAGAAAACTGGAAAAGGACTGCCAGAAATGGGCTGGCCATTGCAATCCACACTCACCGTGTAATCCCCTCGCTTTGCCACAGCATAAGTCGCTGTATAAGTCCCATCCGCATGATCCTTAACAACCGCTTCCTGTTCAAGACCTCCCACACCAGCTCCGGGAGTGACCCTAACCCTAATGTAAGCACCACCATGCGGCAATCGTCTTCCATCTTTGTCTTTGGTAACAACCACAAACGAGGCAGCCGCTCCAGCAGCCCCACCTCCCACTCCCGTCCCTGCAGCCGTGCACTTACTGGGATCCACAGGTCCGACAGGTCGATTCGCCAGCTTCGAAGCCTCATCTCCATCGCTATCGGAGTCGGGTTCGTCTCCTCCGTTGGCGGCCGCTTGTTGATCCAAGTCACGGAAGGTAGCGTCAAAAGCAGCTCGAGCAGCCGCTGCCTTATCTTCCTCGTCTTTCACCTTCGCTTCCTCCGCATGCTTCATCCACGCCGGACGCGTAAGCGCCATACCACGCCCCGCCATCTCTTAACCCTACAGGCTATACTCCTCCCGCCTCCACCGACGACTGTCTTTTACAACACCACAAACATCACATCAAACACCCACAACTTCCTTCTCTATTTTCTGTGGTAACAACTGACGAAGAAGAGGACAAAGGAACGCTCCCCACGACGACGACGACGACGATGACAAATACGAGCCGCACGCGCACGAGCGACACGAAAAACAAGAGGCAACAACGATGTCGTCGTTGCTGTGCTTTCTCGCGCCACCGCTCTTGGGCTTCTTCCTCCTTAGCTTCGTCACTAGGCTCGGTAATAGCTTCGGCAGATAGGTCATGTCTACAGGTTCGGATTATACCTTCGGAATATAGGTTCGGTGTGGGCAGTCCCGCTATCTGTACGGGCAGTACCGCGGCTACTCGTTCCTTCCCGACCTTTTTCCATCAAAGCTGATATTGGTGCCCGTAACTGAACTTTCTTTGATCACCAAGCACTGCCCGTAACTAAAATTCTTTTAACTCAAGAAAGAAAAGGTTCACCAATAAAAAAGCAAGGCTGCATATAACCTTGGTAAACTATGAAGCCTGGTTTCTTGGTTTTGTGGCCTTGCCTACCAAGGAAAGGATATGGTGTTTAGATTCATTATAGAGTATACCTAGTAGGATCCTTTAAGGATTTTGGCCCCAAAGTAATAGATCAATTTTTTATATTTTTTTATATGAGGATTTTTGAAAGATGATGATATTTTGGCTTGTGTTGAAACTTGAAATTAGTTATAATATAGAGTTATAATAATATCTTGAAGGATTTTGGTTTTTTTTTCAGAGAATTTTATTGAAGATTATATTTTTTGCATGGTGAAATTTTTGAGTTTTCATAATTCTTTTTTGGCCTTAAGATATACCTTTTTAATGTAAATTGCAAGGCCAAAGTGTGACACACCCCTTGTTTCTTTGTTGTTTCAAACTTTCAGGCCTTTGTAGATTTCTCGAGTCTCGACTCGATGGACTCAAGGGTGAGATGATAATTTGGTCGTATGTGCAAGCTTTTAAGTGTGGTGTGTGCCATATGTTCAATTTTTTTGACTTTGTAGTCATCGTAGTAATCCTATGTTGCACTTTGTGAAAGATAATTCAATTGCTTGTGTTTCAAAGAAGAATCAAGATTCAAGATTGTCCAACATTGCCAAAAAGCTTTCTTGTACATAAGTGATACAATCATACTTCATATTTTCATTAAGTTCTTAGTTGTTAACTATAGCCAATTATTTGTGAATTATTATTATTATTATTTTGGAGCATATAGCCAAAATTCTCAACTCTTTTAAATTTTCACTAGTCATATACCTCATGTTTCAATGTTTGTAATATGACGTTTAAAATACACCTTTTAAGGTATACCTTTAAAATTAGAGTCAATAATTCCAAATACCAAATTTTCACCCAAAAAAAACAAAGTCTGGGTTATTATTATACTTATGGAGACAATGCATGAGCAAAAAGGTGTCCTAGAGGATGTTGGTTTTTGGGACATGGGACATACCTTGGGACATGGGTCATGCCTTCACCATATCCCAATTCTTAAGAATGGGTTCAAATTGTTTCATGTTTTTAAAAACAATTCACCAACTGAATTTATTATGAAAGTATCAAATGGGACATCAAAAAAATTGGGGTCAACAATCATGAAATGATGTAGCAATGAACATTATCCCATTCCATATCCTAATGTCCCCAGCTCTTTCCAAATCATGTGCTTTGTATATATATTTTTAAAAGTTGGTGATAGCAACTTTCAATATTTTTCATTTCTATTGGTTTCAATACATAATAATTAGTTGTTAATTGGGCTTCAATTATGCACCTCAAGTCAATTGAAAATACTATTCAATTTCAAGCATAATGTTTGATTGCAAAATCTATTGCATTCAACAAAATTTGAAGAAATTCTTTCTTGAAGTGAACTAAAATTTATGCATACTACCTTACATAAAAGACCAATCTGCATTTAACTTTTTGCACCAATTTACATTTGTGATAACTCACCCATCATGAAAAGAAAGTGTGTGCTAAATACATAGAATTTGTTGAGTCCAAATTGAACATTTCCATGGTTAAATATAGGCATTAAGAGGCTTCCCTTAAGAAGCTAAGGTTAGCGGTGCGGTGAATGCATCCGTGATACACATTCTGACAAGGTTCTTGCACCTACCAGTGGCAACCTTGAACACACTTCACAACCACTCCTAAATTACAGAAATCCCTCTACCCATCATCAGCCTGGAAACCAAGACGTCACCCCAGTTATGAACATTTCTGATAGAAGCATGGCAACATTTAAACCTCTCTCTATTTGCAATACAGACCCATCATGATTAACTAGCTATTTCCAGAGTTCTAAAAATGAAGTAAAGCATGATACACCTGAGCAACTACTACTACTGCTTAAAACTCTCAAACCTACATCCTATTATACTCTCTCAACAATAATGGGTCACATTTACTCCTGCAACCATAACTGCAACTACAAAATCAAGCAAGTTGTGACCATGAAATTAAATCTAAAAAGATTTATCTACACCTAAATGCAATTTTGACCTAGACCTTACAGACCAAAACTGTGTTTGTCAAAATTCATATGAGGAAGGTTCTCCTCCCTCTGTCTATGAGTTATCAGGACTGTCCTCTTTGCTTTTGAAGAAGAGATTCCATGAAAGGTATGCATATTCTAGTGAGAGGAGGAAGTACATGTGAGGGCCCTTCAAGCAGAGACCCCCATGGAGCCTTTGATGTCACAGCTGATAGCAGGCCAGCAGCTGGCTTCTTTGGGGTGACAGCTTTACCATACATAGAAGAAAATGCAGAGAGAACATTAGTGTCAGGCACTTGCCCACCCTTGGTGGTCAACGGTTTGTGTTCATATTCTTCATCATATGGGTTGAGCAATGCAAACTCACGACTTCTCGTTAGGATGACAAGGGTACTCTTGGTAGAATCTGCATCAGTCTCTCCATTATCATTCTTGGTCTCAGCTGCTTCTAGTGCTGGCTGAGCTGAAGGTAAGGCCAAACATGCAACAGACTCTGGAAAGAAGAGGATGGTACCCCCTATGCCATCTCGGAGACTCCAGTAGCGGGTTGGAGACGGACTATCAACACCAAACAATGCCACCACAGAATCTTTGTTTCTGGATCCTGCATCCACATCCATTGCAGGATTAAAATTTCAGCCTGACACTGCTATATAATCTAATTAAGGCAAGATATCTAGTATACTAACCAAACTCAGAAATTCTGCAAATATAGCAACAGTTCTCACATAAACTGACTTTGGCACATGAACAAAGCAATTGACTTCCAACCTTCATTCTTTATAGTATATGGAAGGGCGGCCAACACTGCAAAGTTGGGTCTGACTGGATCAACAGCTAAAGCCTCCACGTGCATGGAGCAATCCCATGACACAGTAAGTGTTGACAGGTCCCATACAGTTAGATGTCCTCTGCTTCCTGATGAAGCAGCAACCAAGCAGTTGGAATGGTTCACAAAAGCCAAGAGACTAATATATGCTGATGAGGAACTTGCAAGGACTCTGATCATCTCATTGGTAGATGGATTCCACAGTGTGATCAATTCTGCAGCCCCCACTGCCAAAATTGTTCCATCAAAGGAAAACCCTGCCGCCAACATTGGCTTTTGTCTGTAAGATCCAACTGAGCGACATCTCCAGCTCGTCCTATTATTCCTTCTAGTGCCCGTTGGCACCCACACTTTAAAATCTGAGTGGGAGCAGGTCACCGCCAAAAGCTCTCGTGGGTGAAATACTAGAGCAGCAATCTCTGCACATTCAACATGAGTTGCAAGTATCAAATGAAGAATTCAGGATCCATAATGCAGAAAGAATCAAAAGTGCACTTGTTTAAGTAACCAACCAGCAATGTCACCTCTAAAGTCTGAAACTGTTTCTGCAGACCCAATAAGAGAAAATGCAACTGATGGTTAGAATATACAACAGATGTTTCATTGGCAAGAACTGACCATGTAGCTCATCAACTTGTGTATTAACAGAATACTGCAGTTGTTGAGAAGGTCGGTCCCAAAATTTCAAGCAAGCACCTCCACCAATTCCCTGCTCTGGAATTCCTATATCCACAGTTGCCATACTTGTTCCATCTGCAGAAAATGCAACATGCGAGACAAATGTCGATGGCAATTGTGGTGTTCGGTTTTTACTTTTTCCTTCAGAAAGGTAGTTGCGAGGAACAACTTGCAGCTCACCAACATGCTGGTCATTAGCTGTGTCATAGAACTGGAGAGATATATTCTGAGTCGGTAGCACCATTTTTCTCTCATGAGGTTCAATTGATGCCCTTAAAGGATGAAGTTTCACATTCTTTGGAAAAGGAACTGGTGGCTTGATTCCTTGAATACTTCTTTCAATGCTCAGTGTTCCAATGTTCACAAATTTCACTGCATTATCCAAACATGCAATGGCATACAATGATGGGTTCGGAGATGCAGCAATGGAAACCAACGGTCCTCCCAGACGAGGAAGAAATTGGCATTTCCCAGTTTCCAGCTGCCAGATGACTAAAACACCTTCTAGCCCTCCTGAAAGAAGATATACACCATCACTGGAGAATATCAAAAACTGGACTTCCCTCGAATGCCAGTGGTACTTTGTCAATGCTGCTGCATCATCACTTCCTCTAACTCCTGGACAAGTAGTTGTTGTTGCCGAATTTGTTGTTGGATGCTCATGAACTATTTGGCTCTTCTTTTCTTTCCCCCCCTTTTCTGTCCTGCTACTGAACTTGTGCTCTCCCACATTTTCCCAGATAAGAATGCGCCCATTCTCATCCCCTCCTGCAACCCTACTTTCTGTTGCATCAAATGTCACCTGCAAAAGTTTTGCTGTATGATGAAGAAGGAGTTCTTGTATATGTCGTGCATTTTCCAAACTCCCTGTGGGGACCTTCCAGACCCAAATCTTGAAACCATCTGGCAATCCCACTAGACCACCTGCAGGGCTGACCACAAGGTTTCCAGGTGATCGCAGCTTTGCCAAATGCCCCGGAATTGGCTTCCGAGACGTCAGGTTGAAACAGATAATTCGGGTATTCCAATCACAATTTTGCTCCTGCATCACAAACAAACGCTAGTCAGCTCTGAAGCACCCTCTCCAACCATCAGGAATGAAGACCCTAAACCCTAAACCCCACAATGGCCGTAAGGGATATTCACAGCGCGGCCGCCTCCATTTGCAGCAAGTACCCATGCTGAGAAATGATAAAGAAAATGGGTCTCTGTTACTCTACCTTCTTACCTTCTTGGTCGAGTGCACAGAAAGGAATGCGACAGGATTCTTGAGCTTGGAGCCGGAGGATTTCACAGCTGATGAAGCGGGCAGCGTGCATAGGTCTGGAATGACCATGGACAGAATGGGTAAACCCACATGCACGGTTGTGAGGATGACGCCAGTGGTGAAATCCCACAGGCGAATGGTTCCATCCAAAGACGAAGTCCAGACATGGGTAACAACTGTTGCAGCCTGCACAACAACCGCGCTGGTCACAGGGGCAGTGTGACCATGAAGTTGCGTGATGAGAAGGCCTGTGGCAACGCTGTAAACGGAAACCGTGGAAGCAGTGCAAAGAAGGAGTCTCTTGCCGTCCGTCGAAAACACCGGCGCTCTCTCCACCAAGCTGGCTCCGCCCAGCCTCACCATTCCTTCTCCTTCCTTCACCCTTCTTCTGAACTACTGCGTCTCTCCTCTTCTTCACACCCGTTCTGAAATACGAAAAAAAAAAAACACCCCGAAGCTTTGAGGCGTCAAGAAGGAAAAGAGCAAGAGGAGCAAGCACGACGACCAGGGAACCGCTAGCTAGGATGAAGAAGAAGAAGAAGAGACATCGCCTGGGGGCGCCTCCGCCATCGCTACAGAGTCGCTGCCATCCTTCTTCAAGGGTTTAGGGTTTGGGGTGGATTAGGGTTTTGTTTCTTTGTTTGTCTGTTTTTAGGGTTTGGGGTGCATTAGGGCTTTGTGTTTCCTTCTGTGGTTTAAAAAGGGGTTTAGGGTGGATGAGGGTTTGTTTCTTTCTCTGCTTCTTTCTAGGGTTTGGGGTGGATGAAGGTTTTTTATTATTTATTTTTTCCTCAAGTTTTTCTTTTATGGTTTGGTGTGGATTAGGGTTTTGTTCTTCTCTCGATTTTATTTTTTTAATTTTGAATTTGAAGGAGCAAAAATTGTGATATTTTATTTTATTTTGGCTTCACACTATCAACGATGATCAATTACATAAGATCAAATTATTTAAATATTAAAAATTTATGTAAATAATTTCTCAAAATAATAATTAATTACCAAACATTTGAAATCCATCATAAACTCATTTTCAATTCTATTAATTTTTAAATGTGAGATTTAATTTTCACCTACAAAATATCAACATTTTTAACACTCATGATGTCAATCAATTTTGGCATCTTTTGTTGCCTCAAAAAACAATTGTTTTTTCTTTTCCAACCTACCTCAACATCCTTCCTACCATGCTTCCAAATGACCCTTGGTTCAAAAATTTTTAAAAAAATAATAATAATAATAATATATATATATATATATATATATATATATTAAAAATCCTAGTGCCTACAACATCTTTATGTATTTCTTGGTGTTTCTTAACATCATATGCAATGCTTTCAATCAAACTTCAATGTATTGGTGCCCTCTTTTGCTCGAAAAAGAAAAGTTGCACATCCAACTTAGCATCTTTTTGTGTTTTCAAATTGCCTTTTCAATAACGCTAATATTGTTTGTTGTCATTTTGTTATTTATATTTGTTAGCATTCGTATCTTTCTATTGTTTCTCATCTTTCATTATCCTTGGTGTTGTTTGAGCATGTTTTTGTTGTTAACCAAGCTTAGGTCACTCTCAAACCAAAATATCCAATTGATTTGAATTTTTTACTATGCATGTTTGAATTTGATAACATTTGCAAAATTGGCATCCAATCTTGTGATGTCCTTCCAAAACTTTGGCCTAGCAATGTAATCGTTGCCTAATGAATTAAAAGCTCAAGAAACTTTGGAAAAGTTAAATGGATCAAGTTTCTATTAATCTTAAGACCAAAGTTTGGAGGGGAAAAATAATTTATTGATTTGAAAAAAGAATGTAATCAAAATGGGGGGAAAAAAAAAAGTTTACCCATTTCAACAAAAGGTGGTTAAAAAGGGCAAAATCAAATATCCACCTCCAAGTCATGTGTGAAAGTGATATTAAAAAGATTGTTACATGCCACTTCCCACTAAATATTAATGAATTTGATGTTTTGAATGAATTTATTAATTTCAAAAACATAACATTGATAAAAATTATGTAGACTTTGATGTTTAGAATGGATTTATTAATTTCAAAAACATAACATTGATAAAAATAATATGTAGACTTCCCAACTTTGATAAAATGTTCCAATGGATGATTCATTTTCAATGTTGATTTGAATATGTTTTAAATTTTGATTAATTTTTAACAAGAAAATATTATAAAAAATTTAATTTCAAGTTTAATGATTTTATTTTAAATTTTAAATTTAATTAATAAAATATGATTGATGTGAATTTAATATTTTATTTTTAATTGTGATTTAATATTTTATTAAATTAAAAATACCCAAAAAATTTCATTATTACAAATGCCAGTAATCTAGTTTTAAATTATTAATTATAATGAAATTTCTTATTGATTTATTTGTGATTTTGATACCTACCAAAAGCTACCATCATTTTAAATTAAGTGTTACCACTTGTTTGGAATTATGAACATTATGAAAATTACTCAATATCAAACCCATTAAAAATGTATGGATATAGAATGTGATTTAATTATTTATTATTCCAAGATTTGTTGTTCATTTCATATGAAACAAAATGTTCAAATTTAAAACATTTAAAACAATTTGTGATTGTGATGTGTAGGTTAGAAACTTTAATTACAATTTTAAATTAATCTATCAAAAATTAAATATTATATCATATATATATATAAGGTCATTAAAGTTTAAATGCAATTTTTGAATGAAATAATGAAACACAAATGCACTTGAATGTATATAATGCACTATTAATTAATAACAACATGTACATGAGAATTTGATGTTTGAAATGAATATTAAGTCTAATTAATTTCACACATATACCATTGATGAAAATAATATAACCTTGTCAACTTTGATAAAATGTTGTAATGTTCAATATTGATTCTAAATTTTGGTTTCAATAAGTATGTTTTAAATTTGAATTGAAAGGTTTTCATTAAAATATTACAAAAGAATTAGGTTAAATTTTAGTTGTAAATTTTATTTATTTATATTATATTAATTAATGTTATGAATGAAAATTTATTATGCTATTTTAATGTTGATTAAAATTAGTTTAGAATTTTAATTAATGAAATTTAATGTATATTTTTTGTTTCATTTTCAATACTATCCAAAAGTTATTGTCATGTTGAACAATTTAATGTTACCACTTGTTGGAGTGTGAACATTATTAAAATTAAACAATATCAACTCCATTGAAGAATGTATGGATATAAAGTGTGGTTTAATAGATTAAAATGCATGAAAACATGTTCTTTTCACACAAAACAAATGTTGAAATTTAAGACTTTCAAAATTTGCAATCATGATTTATAAGTCAAGATTTTCAATTATAATTATAGATTCATCTTTCAAAACATTAATAATGTATTGTTTAATAAGTCATTAATTTTCAAAGTGTAATTTTTGAATGAAGAAACAAAGCACAAATGCACTTGAGTGTGAATTGTACATTCTTATATAAGTAAGAGGATTCTTAAAGTTTTTATGACCTTGTTATGATACATAAAGATAGTAGGTTGAGAAACATGTGATTTATGGCTAACATGTAATTGATTTAACCAAAATATTAAATCATTAATGAATGTAGAATTTGAAATCAAGAGCTAGACTCTAAACATGTTTTTTTTCATTACATAAAAAATGGAAAAATATTACAATTAAAAAACTAAAATTATAGTGATCAATTTGTTTAGTTCTTTATATTAAAAAATTGGTGATTTCAATTTGCAAGCATTGGTGTATTGACTACAAATTCAATCGCTTATTTTTCTTCTTCCTTTTCTTGCCACCCTCTTTGGTTTCCTTTTTTCTTATTGTAAAACTTTTATGACAACAATTCATTCATCTTTGCATGCATTTAATTCAATTAATATCACATGTAAAGGGAAATTACAACCTTTGTAACATATTCATGGCATGTAAAAAATACATATGATTTAATAGATTCATAATATTTTCAAGATTATTTAAATATAATTTATTATTATGGCACAAAGGTAGCTTCAACACATGTTTGTACAATAATTCATGGATTTTGAATATTTCAAAAAAGTGTATGTTTTTTTTCATGACTTTTTTCCAAAAATTAAAAATTGAAACTTATGATATTTCTTTAGAACATAATTAGTGTGAAACATGACAAGGTATTGTAATAATAAATAATATTTTTATATTTAAAAATGAAATCCATCTACAAAAAAATATGAAATAAAAAAAATTGATTTTTTTCTAAATATGTCACATTTGCACAAGGGATTAGAATCACCAAATGAACTTTGAAATATTTACAAATGATTTGATTTCATCAAATTGTGCTTGTTTTTATATGACAACATCTTCTTTCTATCCTTTCTTTTAATGTCAATAACAAATTAAAAAGTTTCCATAAATTGTAATGGTATTTAAAATTCATATAAAAATAAATCATTGATTATTATATTATAAGTTTGGTAGGATTTATTGTCAAGCAATGACCTTTGTAACAACGAAAATGTTGATCATCTACTTTTTTTTAATGATGCTCCAAATTGAGTTATAAACCAATGAATCTTAAAAAAACTAGCGAAAAGATCACAAATTTGAGCCATTCACGATCACATTAAAAAATCATTTCTATTTAATAAAAGATTCATGCAAAGGTCTTCATATATATTTACAATAGTGTCAAATATATCATTATGCCAATAGATTGTTAATAATCATTGGTTTTGTCACAAGACAATGGACATGCATGAAATATTTATTCATATTATGTATATAATTTTCTAACAATGATCAAAAAACATTTTGCATTTACAACTTCACTCATAAGTCTTTATTCAAATTTGTTGAAGATTCATTTGATGTGACAACAAAATGTCAATTGTAGATTCCAAAGGTAATATCATTTGGAAGTATATTGTATCTTCAAACATTATTTGATCATTTTTGAATTTATTGTTGAATATTTAAATTGGTTTATCTTTTGTTTCATTTTGTTTAAATAATTTGATAAATTCGTTGGTTTTAAATGTTCATTTCTTTTTGAAAGACATAAACCCATGTCACTTATAACATGCTTGTAGAAAATACGTCAATTCATATCATATGGCTTATGTTGTATAAAAATGATATTATCCAAAAATAATTAATCAAATGATCAAAACACATATAATAATAAATTTTTTAGCTAAAAATGAAACTGCATAGGAAACACATTGAGGAGAATAATACAATCTTTCTTTTTTTGGTTCATTAAATTTTTCAAATGTTTCATTTCACACATTAAAATGAGATGAACATCATTTGGTGCGAAAAATCTAAAATGATTACAAATTACAATAAGGGAGAAGAAAATATGTGCAAGCCCAAACATAAAAAAACTCATGACAAAAAATGTTTCATCACATATTGCAATCTACTTGATATAAACACGGTTCTAATATTTAAAAATTCTATGGTCAATTTTCATTTTTGTTTTGTGTTAGAACACATTTTCATTAGATTACTACCAAACTCATATAAGTGCCATGACATTTGCTCCCTCTTGCTTTTTATACATACAACTCTCACATAATATTTACATAATTGTAAAAATTTATACAAATTTATGATCTTTGAAACCAAAAGGGAAAAAAAAGATTTGGGAGAAATAAAGAGGAGATTGAATACCATGAATAGTATTGAAACAACTCCATTAGGGTGTTTTCATATTATGCTCAATGCAAAGGTGTTTTTCCATTCTCATTTTTTGCATTGACATCTATTCTTTTATCAAAAATATCTCGAATAATATTAACATATCCTCATGAAGTTTAATTAAAGAACACGTGGCATTCAAATGTGAATGACATGACTAATGTTTTTTTTTGGGCAAAAAATTTCATTTTTCAACAAAGAATTTTTTTAAAAATGGATTTTAAAAAATTGTAAATTCGACTAATTTTGCTATTTTTTGGTTAAGTTTATTCAAAAAATTTGTATGAAAAATAAGGAAAAATAAGGAAAAAAAACACTAGACATGACATGTTAAAATAACCTTGATATAAATATAGTTCAGAAAAATGATAATAATGATATGATGCAATGTTTAAAAATAATAAATTCTTTTGATTTGCACAAAGACAAAAATAAATAAAAATTCTCCAATAGGTTCTCAAAGCCTAAATGATGGGTGCGAAGCGACACGACGGTCTGTCTGTCTGTCTGGAGGCGAA
>Ga0209208_10004361_pt1 | contig 20052 bp, 10 predicted proteins | sample S1TSphfallax_3_FD_187694 | JGI IMG/M metagenome (GOLD analysis project Ga0209208, IMG submission 187694) | Host-associated microbial communities from peat moss isolated from Minnesota, USA - S1T2_Fd - Sphagnum fallax MG (SPAdes) (version 2) | ecosystem: Host-associated > Plants > Peat moss >...
AACTGTAGTTGGAACTATTAATAACAAACCACCTTGACCAACCATTATGATCGACCAATCAGAAATACTAAGCCGCAGTCAAGGCCAATTTATTACACTATTTTTCAGAGGTGCACAATTGTGTTGCACCTTTCACCAACCACGTCAAGCTACACGAATTTGGTTCAGAAAAACCAATTTCCTGAATTAAACCGGCTTATTTTGACTTTTTCACAATAAATTTTATTATCTGGAATCACATACTGAACACCGATGAAGTTGCTCTAAAAGCTTGTAAATTTAGTATTAGCAAGGGATGGGCAATTTTGTACAAAAAGCAGAACAAAAAACAAAAACAAGAAGTGAAAAAATATGATTAATCTCTTGAACTCGCACTACAAAACCTTCTCATAAATGGGTATACAGGGTATGCCAATATTCTTGAAGAATTTTTTTATTTTTTTTAGTTCCCACTTTTTCCTCAGATTTGTGGGAGAGCCCCAATGATCAAATCCCCCCAAAAAAATCCAAAAAAAAAATTAGCCCATGTAATATGTATGTATCTCCAAGCTTTTAGAAGAAGGTCTCCAAGTGTTGTCTCTCCAAGCTCCCAGTGCTTTTTTCTCCAACCTCCTCTAAGTACGTGCCCACAAATTAGTACCCTCAATAAAAAAATTCAATGGACATCTTCCTAGACTAATAACACTATTTATTTTTTAATTAGTCGTAATTGTACTTCAATGAAGGACATTGATGATGATCATCACCAATTAGCTCATGGGAAATTAGGTCTCTACATTATGGATTATTACATCTTTGTCTCTCTCTTTGTCTCTGTCTCATTCTTGCAACATCTTGTACGCCAATAATCTTTACATAGCAACAAAAACAACAAAGTTGAACTGTTATTTTCTTCCCCCCTGCCCCCCTTCTTAAGGACTTCATATTTTGTTCAAGGATGAAGTGTATTCCAATTGTATTCACGTGTATTCAATGATGTGTGAGAGGAGGGACATACCTATTAAATGACAAATTGTTGTTTTCTTGTTTTTTTTGTGGGTATTTTGTGGTAGGTCTGTACACAAGGGTGCAGAAGAATTTGCTGACATCTTCCGACTTGAATAAGTCATGGAGATTGAAGAAAAACTCTAAAGATTGAACTCCAATCTTCCATTTCTAGAGAAGACTCAAGGGTACTTTCATGTATGGTTTTGCTTCTGCAAGCTAGCTACATGTGGTGGTATGAATTTGTAGTAGTGAACTTCAACATTTTTTTTCCCCTATTAGTCTAAGATTGTGTTACACTAATGCTGAGTCAAACAACAACTTGAAAATACATTCTGAGAAAAGAAAGTCAAACATCCAAGCATTAGAGGTTTCTTAAGAAATTAGCTCTAGAGAAATAGAGTTTTAGATTATTATGGCCTCCAAGTTAATATGGTTGAGTACTTCTTTCAAGACAAATAAGTTTGTACAGTGCACACCTTTTTGAGTTTCCATCTTCCTATTTATTCTTCTTCTTGGAATCTTGAACATATAAAATATTATGGAGTTGGGGATCAGGAAAGATCCACCATTGTTTGAGTTGAGTAATCCAAAATTTTAATGCAGCACAAACTCAACCCATCATTTTTTTTTCCACATATCACAAATTGACACAACATTATCATTAGCCTGGGACTCATAACATCATGCTGCATACGAGGTTTGTGTGGTGATTATAATTGAACATGATAGCGAAAAACCATCACAAATTGCTTTGCCATTTTTTGTTTGTCGAAGGCTTTTCCAAATGGTTTTTGAGCTCAAAGGCATAGAGGGTGAAGAAGTGGGATTGGTGGAACTTGATTTGTAAGGAGTTTTAATTTAGGTTGATTATACTTCAATTGTTTACAAGATGGTGCGAGATGCATTTGGTCATTATGTTACATGCCAAAGCCTTCTAATTAAACCTGCCAAAGTCTAAGCAATAGGTATTAACCCTAGCCTCTTATGTTTACAAGTGTTGTTACATATTTCCTTTGAAGGCAATTCCTAGCTTATCAATCTCAACTTTTCAATTGTGAAAGTTCAGAATGCAAAAAACCCATTTCTATCTCAACAAGATTAAACATATATTGATCACACCTTGGTTTTTCATGAATTTTTGGAAGAGGAATAGAAATTTGCTTATGAAAAGTTCTAGCAATAATCATGAAGCAATTCTTGAAGCATCTTGGTCAAAGGTAAAAACTATTTTTTTGTTCTTATGATTATACATGTACATGATAGTTGGTGATTTGTAACAAAATGCTTAACATTTGTGTTGGGCACTTTCCAATTCCTCGTGGGTGTTTGATTGTGTAGCAAATAAGATCACGAATACCATGCGTCAATCTTATTCATATGTGCAACTTTAGTTCCGAATCTCTAGTTTCCTTCAACAATGATTCCTTATGGCAATCATGTTCCAATTAACATTGTAAATGATTCAAATTTTTGTAATCTTCTCATTATTGTTGTGGCATAATTTTTTTGTGTTTTTTTTTGGGGTGTATTTCAAGAAAAATGTAAAACTCTTATAATAGGTGAGACAAAGAAATATGTTGAATAGGCATGTGTAAAATGGATAGATAAGTTTCAATACAAGGATTTGAAAATAGTGGATTTGGATGAACCGAATGATCCAGCTCCACAAATCATTATGCCAAGTATGGCAACATGGAGACCCACTATAGTGATAGGTTTTAGTAGGAATTATTTGCATGTGGGGCTTTTTCTTTTGAAATCAGTTGGAAAAGCAACATCAAATCCAATCATGTCCAAAGTTTACAATGTTTCTTTAGTGGTGTGGGTTATGGAGGTTTTCAACATTTCAAAGACCAAGAATTTTGATTGCACGGTTTAGGAATTAAAAAAAATGCACCATATTGATGTAAAGGTGAGAAAGCCCAATTTCACCAAGTACCTTGATTGGATACACATCAATCCAAGCCATTTTGACATTGATGAAGGTGGCAAAGGTTGGTGATTCTTTTGGTTCAAAGTTGGTGTATTTGATCTTCAAGGTCTCTATAAAGTCAAACAAACACGTTCATTGATTGGGTTCAATGCATCCATTGTTTTTGCCCATCACGCCCATGGACCTTTTTTTGCCATGTTGTCTAATATTTCCTATGTTGAATTTTTTTGCAAGGGACTATGCTTGGAAGGTTGTCTTCATACATACAACACTAGTCGAACAGGGCTTTGTGTTATGGTTAGATGGTGGGGGCTGGATTGTGAAAGTGTCAACAGTATTGAACACACTGAACTAGGTGAAAGCCTATGGGTTTGCATCCATGAAATCTGAAGGCAGGGTTGAATGTTGGACACACATAACATAGTTCAAAGATCTCCAAGCATATTTCCTTTATTTGAAACAGCAACAAAATTGTAATGATTCACATATTGGTTTCACCACATAAACATATCAAGATTTGTTTCGGCCTTAGTATGAATGTTCTATAACAAGATAATGTATAAGCTCTTGATGGTTTGAACCAATTTAATAAACATGTGTCAAAGTGGACAAAGACCCAAAGGTACTACGATATTCAAAACAAAAAAAGACTCAAGATCATTCTCAAGATCCATAACCACAGTCCTCACAAAATCAAATAATTGGTTTCTGCCATATGATCATGGTTTTCCAAGTTTTTGAAAAGAATCAAATATTTCATCATGGAACCACTAGCTCTTTCATAAAAATTGCAATAATGGTCACACCTCAACAATTTTGGTATTAATTCTCTACAAAATTGAGCATATTTGGATTAACCAGATTGCATGAAGATGTGCATCAAAACAAAACCATAAAAACTATAAAGCCTAATGGAATCCTAGGTATGATTTGCATTGAATGCACACATACCCTAGTGTTTTTCTATTGTAGGAAAAACTATGTCACTAAAACTAGGTCCTTATAATACTGGGTTGTATTAACCCCCTAATACATCTCATGTAATGAATAATCATTGTGCATGGTTATGCCATTGTATATACATTTGCATGAATATTGGGTTAAAACAAATAACATGGTGAGGGCTGATTAGTCTTGGCGATGATATTAGTTAATTTTGAGGATTCCATTTCAACAAATGATGTTTTCTCAAATATTCCATTGGATTTATTTTTTCACAAAAATGTTTCTATTTATTTTTTTGTGAAAATTTTAACATTCAAATAATAATTAATGTCAAACAGGTAGAAATTGCCCATTGCTTGAGTTTTCCATCATTGTGGGTCTTGCGACAGAAACTTAGTATGTTGGTTCATGTTTGACATTAACGTGTAATCATATTGTGTTTAGATTCAATATATAATATAGTTGACGCACCCCCAAACTCCTTGATGGATTCAACTATGAGTCCAAAGGTGAAGACAACGGAAGGAAAAGGAGTTGGGGCATGCTCCCTAGTTTGCAGCACTTTGGGGGTAAAGGGGCGCGTTGGAGTTCTGGGATGGGACTAGGAATATTTACAAGCAATTCAGTTACTCACAAAAACTTGCACAAACCAAACAATAAGTTCGTTAATGTGTAGTTATAGCACTTTGGTGCATAAACGAGCCACGAGTAAACACGAATTCACAAGACTCACCACGGCCCGAACTTAGGGGAAGCCACCACCTTCCCCCTTATAGTATATTGTGTGCCTGGCCACGGGACCAACACCCAAATGTCATTTTGTTTTGGGACTCCCAAGTGGGAGTCCCGAAATTCTCACAACTAGGACTCCCGCGACTTTGGGGGCCCATAATTTTGCGTGTAGACCTCTGATTGAGATGAGGTCTAAAGAAAAGTTGTAGCCTTTGTTGAGAACTTTTCAATAGTATGTCGCATGACACCTGCACATAACCAAATTGGGGAGATTCTTGACTTTTAATGGTTGGGAGTCAAATTGTCAATTTGACTCTCGACCCTTCATTTGGCCATAACTTGTGTCAAATGGGTCATGTGAGCCCATTTTAGACATCTACGTTTTAATAATTTTTCAATGATATAAAGAACTTTTCAATTCAATGGGTTTGACCTTTGCAATTACTCTTTGAAGATTCAGGAGTCCATCGAGACTCCAATTCCCAAAGTGGGAGCTCACTTGGGAGTGTAAAGGTTCATTCCTTCACGCCTTCCTACACTCCCATGAGCGTGAAATGTGAATATCGGGCTTCCCTATTGGCTCGCACCTTTGCAAGCCCTTGCTTTAGTTGTGAACCCAAGGCTAAGGTCACGACATTGCCTTGGTCGCGAGCCCAAGGCTAGGGTTATGACAATAGTCACTTAAAGGATTTTGGCCCCTAGGTAATAATAGGTCTATTTTTACATGAGGAATTTTTGACACATGATTTTTTGGCTTGTGTTGAAGCTTGAGATTAATCATAAAAGTAATAATATCTTGAAGGATTTTGGGTTTTTTAAAGGATTTTTTAAAGGTTGTATCTGTGCATGGTGAAATATTTGAGTTTCCATAATTTTTCTTCTTTTGCCTTAAGATATTTTTTAATGTAAATGGCAAGGCCACAATGTCACACACCCCTTGTTAGAATTTAGTCATCACCTATGCACATTGCGCTAGCATGGAGCCCCAAAATTTGAAGAAATGTTCTCATTGTTGGACAAATTCCTGCCACATTGTGCATTATGGTAGAGGTTCAAAGTGTGTGCCAAAATGGCCATTCATATTCGACCTATGCCCATTCCACCTAACTATGTTGGATATTTCAAAGGACTTGAAGCACTAGGCATAAAACTTCTAGTGTATTTTGCAAGTCATGTTACAAAGCATAACAATTTGCAAGGCATTCTTGTTTTGTTTTCCAAAATGCCCTTGTGTCATGTATATATGTAGGTTTGCAAAACTTGACATGCAACTATAATACATGCTACATGCTTAAGAGCTCCATTGAACAACTAAAATTCAATTGAGATGCAGTTGCATTGGTAGTGATTGTCCTTTAATTGGGACCTTACACCTATAAAAAATCCTACCTATCTACCTACCATATATGGGTGTGATAGGGCGAGATAATGGGAGATACTAAATATAACTTACACACTTTGTTGGAAGCCTATTTATTTATTGTTGCATGGTTCTATGTATTGCATAGTTCTTGCCTTTCACCATCAATATTTGTCCTTTTAGTCCTACCTAAAGGAATCTCCAACATTTAAATTGTAAAACTCCCCTATACCTAATACTTGAAGGGGTTTATGGAAATGACATGTTGAGCTCACCTAAATCACTACACACACCCCATTGTCGATTGTCACCTATGTTTGTATGTCATCTCATGATACCCATGCCTCTAATCTTTTTCCTTATTGGTGTAGCTTTTCTAGCTTTCAATCCTTTTCTTTGATGAGTGTGTTTGCAAGGAGCAACTTGATGCAAGCTTGATGCGCTATGTCAATAGGTTTTGATCTTCCATTTGCAAAGAATTTCAAAACACAACTTATGTAGTTTCAATCCACCTTTTTTAATGTGTTTGCAAAAACCTTCATGCGTAAGATTTCTAGCTTTTGATCCTCATCTTTGAGTGTGTCTATAAAGTGATTGATGTTCTTGTTCTTCATTTTGTAGCTCCATAAGTGCAACATGGACATCAATTGATGAAATTCAAACTTGCATATGCACCATTGTGTTGGTATTTTCTTTGTTGTTCTACAACACATCAAAAAATAATTATTGCTTTGTTTTGGTGTTGATTGTTATGTTTTGTTGTTTGCATACATCATGGAGAAATTGCAACAACGATTAATGGTTGGGTTGCAAATGAATTTTTTTCACAAATGTTTTAAAACCGCATTACAACATAATGATTTTCTAGAATATGAAGATGGAAATTGGTTCATGTCGGTAGTTTATTAAGTCGTTAAACCAATTGGTAACCAGTGAGGCGGTATAACCTAAGATTATTTTAGTTTTTGGTTAACAAGTCTTAAGTTAACCGATTTGTTATAAGAACTAGTAACCGATCTATTATAGTATTTGATTGATTAACAAAACATGTTAATTTGAACTTGTGACCAATAACTTTGTTATTTCAATTTTGATGTTTATACTAGTTAATGACCATTTAAGTTGAAATAACACTATGAGTTTGCATAACTAGGAGAACTTAGAGATAAATCGAAGGCAAATCTTTATGTTTTGTAACTCTTGGAGATTTTTTTATTCTGAACCAATTTTACTTGGATTTTTTTTTGAAGTTTTTCCTCTTTTTTTGGAACATAAGCTTTAAAATAATTATTTTTTATGAATAAGCACAAGGCTTCTATGCTTCATGTGTTTTAATATTTCAAATTTTAAATACCTATTGATAATTTTAATAAACCAGAATTAGAAACCTAAAAAAAGTACATAAAACTAAAGGGATAGAAAAAACCTTTAACATTTGGCAACCACACAATGGAACAAAAGTGTAAACCAAAAAAATGTTTATAATCTTTGGTTTTAAATAATTGTTTTGTTTTGAAATTTTAGGTTTGGATTGGTATTGGGTTTTAGTAGTTTTCTAGGATTATCTTGTGTGTGTTCATACATTTTAATTTTATTTACAAACCAATAGTTAAAACTGTCTTTGGATTTACATGTTGATCCTTGATTTTTTCCTAGCAACCAATTTTTAACCCGATTGGAATAACCACCTAACTTGGAGCAAAGACCTTCACATAGATCCGGTTTTCAACAACTTGTAGAACCAATGGAAATAGTTGTGGCCCCTATTGTTGTTCAATAAACACAACCACTTCATTAAACTATTTACTTGAATGTACCTGTCATGGGAACCATTGAACAACCACTTGTTTAACAAAGTATATCAATTACAACCAACCAACCCATTATGGAAATTACATTAACTTGTGCATATTGTCAACTTGTTGGACAATGAATTCAAGAATTGTCCCTTTGTGGATGATAAATCGAAAAGATTGATGAAAGAAGAATTCAAAACTTCTCTATAGCCTATGGTATTGAACACACTAACAACACATGTTGGTGTACATGTGCAACAAATTCGACCACAATTGAGTTTGGTTACCAACCCAACATTGGTTAATCAATGTTTAGGTTTGCCACAACCTGTCACACTAATAGTAGTAGGGCAACCTAAAACTGTACCATACTCGATGTGGTATAATATAGTTCAAACTTTTGTACCTATGGATCCTAACATGTACTCTATACATTATTCGAGAATCAAAGAACCTGATCCATTGATTTCTGAAAAAAAAAAGGCATATGCAATTGGTGTTACTCAATTAGAACCAATGCTACCTGTTGAGCAATTGGTGCAAAACCAGTCAATATACTTATTACCACTAGACTACTTGTCTATGGTAATAATGTTCTAATCTAGTAGCCTAGAAGGTCTAATTCATATCCATAGTCGAGTGGAGAATCATTTGGAAGTTCACTTCATGGAGGATCGTTAAGAGGAAAATCACCTAATCAAGACCGACCTAGAGGACCGCCACCTGATCCACCTATTGGATTTTATGGATGGCAAACACCCAATCCAAGGATATTCATGCCACCATGGTATCAACTAATTCCAATTCGATTTGAACCAACCAATAAATTACCATATTGAAAGTTTCAATATCCCACGTACGTGAAGGATACTGATCCTAATACTCACGTTAGAGTTTTCAAGAAAGCAATCAAAGTTGTGGAGGCTGATATCATCAACTTGTTTGGTTTCATTTTACGAGATAACATTTCAAAGTGGGGTGAAAACTTCATACAATATCATATTAACTATACATTTGATGAATTTGAACAAGCATTTTGCAAGTGCTGCCAAACTATGAAAAATGACAAAGAAGTCTATATGAAGTTGAGGAATTTTTAGCAACAAGTTGGCAAACGGGTATAATTTTACTATGAATTTTTGCTTAAATTTGTTAATTGTTTATAAGTGAAAGTTATTGATGTTTTCTTTATTGAACAAGTTTACAACCATAACTTAGATTAGCAATAACCAATATGATAAGAGATACCATGATTAAACATAAGGAAGTTCTAGTGATTTGTGAAGAAAATGGATTGGTTTTAACAAACTACAATGTTTTGATAACTCAACCAAAATCCAAACTAGTTGCACAGCCTATAGTCATTTATGCCATTGCTAGGTAGCAATTAACCTATTCAAATTGTGGTAAAATAGGTCATGCAAAAGAAACATGTCATAACAAGGAGAAAAAAACCAACAGTACATGTTGTACCTAATAAAGTTGTTCAACCAATGGCTGAAGTGACTACACAACCTATTAAGCCAGCTAGAGTGCCATTAAGATATCCTTGTATTATCTTTTCTAGTTCTAAACATCGTGCGTTTGATTGTCCTAAAAAGGAAAAAATTCAAAACATGTTCCAAATTAAACCAACCACTACTACCATTGTAATAGTAAAAAACCTTAAACTTAATAATGTACCATTCAATGTAGTTGATGTTGTTACGACATGTAGCCAAGTACAAGAGCAACATGTTTTTAAAAAACATGAACCGATGAGAGCAAAAACAATTGTTAATTAACAAATAGAGGAACAATTACGTGATTCCGTTGTTCAAACTATTAGGGAGAACTTACAAGGTAATGATTCAACATCACAAGCATATGTTGATTTAAATGGACCACTTCATTTGAATTGTGCTGGTCTACCAAAACCAATAAGTCAATTGGTTACTAATAAGCAACATGTTTAGTTGATTCCATAAACAATATCATAGATAAGACTTTGGAGGAGATTTTGAGAAACGTTATTATTCAAGTTCTAGAGACTAAATATGTTATCAACTTGGGGAAACTTTTAAAGATTGTGCCAGACATCAAACAATACATTTCCAAACCAATTAAGTCTATTTAACTAGTCTAACCTAAACTTGCTTGTGCAACAATGGCTATTGATCATTAGATGGTCATGATTCAAATCCAAGTTGGTAAGAACTTTATTAATGATGTGTTAATTGATGGAAGATCTAGAGTAAACATCATTACTAAGAACCTAAGAGTATAATTAAAATTTTCAAAACTTAATCCAACGTCTTATAATCTACATATGGCAAATCAAACCCTAGCCAAAACCACTTGGTCTTATTTTGGATCTAAAAATATTTTTTCATGGAATTCCTTATACATTTACATTTAATGTTATCAACAGCAACATGTACTAGATTTTAGTTACTCAATGTTATTAAAACACCCATGGTTGAGAGATGCAAAAGCATCCCATGATTGGGGAACTAATATTGCTACCATACAAGGAACTGGTATAATAACACTAGTAGAAATTGGCCAAAATGTAACCACTATATTTGCGACTACTTGCGACTATTAGTTATTTGCAACTACATTTGGACATTTTTGCAACTATTTCTTGTGTTGATCATATTTGCGACTATTTTGGTGTTCATCCTTCCATGTGAACAACAATTAGTTTATTTTTCATCCAAGAAGAACAATTTATGACCCATTGGTTACAAAAGTGTATTTTGTAAATTCTAAATAACATAGTTGGGTGTATTAGGATTTATAAATGTATATTTTGAATTTATATGAACAACCATATTAGATGTGTATTCAAATATTATTATTAAAATAAATTGCCTTGATATCATGGTTACACTAAATAGTGTATATATTTTGTATATTAAAAATTTATGTAAGATATTTGTTAAATATGTTGTGCCCATATTACAAGTTTATCCAAACCATCTTATTATACTTCTTAAAATTATTACAAATGACATTTATTATTATTATTTATGTTGTGTTATATATTCATATTAATTACATGTGATAAGAACTATATTTTAATATTATCTTTTATTTAAAACATTAATATGTAATATTTTACTACATAATGATCATAATGATGATGATGATGATATTAGAATGATAGGTAAATAATTATATTTACTGAAGTAATTATTTTCAAATTAATATATTAATATATTATTATTAAATTCTTTTCAAATGACTAATGTACTCATTAGAAATTCATTTTTATTTAATCAAAAATGAGAAATTAATTACAATAAATCATAATAGCTCTAGCAATTGACATAATAATATATAATAATAAAAATAATAGCTAACTTAGGCTAGCTACAAATTACATTATTATTATTATTATAAGTAATAAATTATGAAATATTATTATATTAATATTATAATTACTAGGAAATATTAATATATAGTTTTTATATTTTATATTTTAAATTTATATTAATTAATTATTAGAAATTAAATTATTATAAAAACACATAAATCATTTTTGAAGGAAAAATATACTTACTAGAAATATAGAATATTTATTTTTATAGTTCATAAATTTTTTAATGAGTGAAGTAAAAGTACGAATAATAAAAATAAAAGAGTTAACCTTTGCTACCAACTAGCTACAATAATAATTGAATTAATGTTATTGTTACTATGGAATATCTACATTTATATTTATTATTAACTATATAAATGAAAATGATAATGGGGATAATTATAATAAAATAGTTAACTTAGGCTAGGTTTTAATTTTATTATTAAATATAAAAATTATTATTCAATACTTATAATTAATAGTTAATAATTATTAAATATTGAATATTTCATTTATTATATTAGTTTATTTGGTTACAAAATAATTATTTTCTTAGTTATTGATAATTAGTTAATTATTGCAATATTAGCCAATTTCTAGTTAATTAAATTGGTTGATAGATTATTATAGTTAATATATTTAAAATTAAATATTTTAATTTTTTATCAAGCTAATAATTGAAGTAATACTTAATATTAACTAATTATATAATTAATTGAATAATCATAATATATTGTTGATTATTACTATAAACAATTAGTAATTTTATTAGTTAGTTAGTTAGCTAATTAATTAGCTAGTTAATTGTCACTTACCAACTTAATTATATATTTTTCATAATGATAATGAAAGCCAAAACATATGGGATAATTTTTTTTAGTTGCAACTAGTTTGCAACTAATAAATTTATCCCATATATTTCGGCTTTCATTCTCATCTTAAAAAGTATATAAACAAGGTTTTTTGTCTTAAATTTTCATATTTTAAAAGATGCATTCATGGGATGAATCAATAAAGAGACTTAATCCAAAATAAAATAAAAATATTCCTGTATTTACACTTAACTACCCATTTCTCTAACTTAACTACCTACTTTTCTACCTGCCTACCTACCTAAATAGGTATTTGGCATAGGTAGGTAAATAGGTCCTATCTAGATAGGTGTTTATCCTAGATGGGTAGGTAGGTATATAGGTAGGTAGGTTCCTTGTTCAACCTATATACCTAAATATTGATTTAAATTTAAATTTGGAAAAAATCAATTAATATGCCACGTGGAAATTTTCTATTGCACCACGTGTCATAATCTAAACAATCCAAACATAAAAATTAAAGGTTTTAGGTTATTTCAAAATAATAATAAAATATCTTTAATTGTTAAGAATTGGGACACATGGCAACACATAACTTGTTCCCATTGTTCACCAAAATAGTTGCATTTTAATTGCAAGTGACAACATGTATATGACTAGTCAAAGGATGAAAGCGTATTTCGTTGATTTTTTCTTTCATCCAAAATTTGTTGTCACTTGTGACTAGTGTCAATGCGACTTATCCAACACAACTAGAAAGATTTTAGTTGCAAATGTCGCTTGCAACAAAAAATTAGTCGCATGGACTAGTTGCAAAATGATCATTTTCTACTAGTTAAAAACCATACATGTTACCAAGAAATTGGGTGTTCAAACCAAAAGACCATAAGTTTTAGTTTGTTATGATTTCTATTCTAGAATATCTGATGAAAAAAACGATGTGATGTTTGCCACATAATTAGACATGTTTTCAATAGAAGCCATAGTAGTTGTTACTCATACTAAACATGTTCCTACATACCAAACCTTGGTATAACATAACTTGTCCAAAACCAACATGTTAAACCGGTAGATGTATTAATTGTGAAATTAACTATACCACCTAACATTGTCAAACAACACTTACTTGAAATTTTCTTCCATGTAGAGGTTAAACAAATGATTGTTGATGAGACACTTGCTCAAGAGCGAGTACAAAATCTAACCATAGTAGGATGTACAATTATTGAAGATGAGTAGTTAACAAAAATCAATTTGGGTACCAAGGAGAATATGTAACAGATGAAAGTGAATTCTACACTTGAATCGGTTGTCATAGATCAATTGATTGAACTTTTGAAAGAGTTCAAAGATGTATTTGCTTCGACATACAAAGACTTGAAAGGTATTCCACCAAAGATTACTCAACATTGGGTTGAATTGGATACCACAATACCATTTGTTCATCAAGCAAAGTACTAGTTGAATCCTAATTATGTTGTTATTGTGAAGCAAAATATAAACAAGTTACTTGTTACTAGTTTTATTAAACCGGTTGAGGAAGCAACCTAGTTGTCTCCAATAATGGTTATTCTTTAAAAGAATGGAGAGTTGAAGATCTATGTTTATTTTAGTTAATTGAATGTAGCAACAAAAAATGACCCTAATTTGTTGCCTTTCACGGATGAAATCATCAACACAGTTGTTGGGCATGAAGTTTATACATTTTTGGACGAGTTTTTAGGATATCATTAAATATCAATTGCATAAAAAAACTAGGACAAAACCACCTTTGTGACAAACTAGGGGGCTTTTGTGTGGGTTGTGATGCCATTTGGTGTCAAAAATGGACCACCCACCTATCAAAGAGCAGCAACTAAAGCTTTTTGTGAGTACATTGACATATTCATGAATATTTTTCTTGATGACTTCATAGTTTTTAGTGACATGTCAACTCACCTTGAAAAGCTAAAGAAGTGTTTTCTTAAGTGTAGAGAGTTCAATATTAGTTTGAACCCAAACAAGTGTGTGTTCATGGTGTGTTTAGGAACCATCTTAGGTTTCATAATGTCCAAAAAATGCAAAATCATGGATCCTAAGAAGGTTGAAGCCTTAGTAAACATGCCATTACCTACTACCCCCCAAGAGATCCAAGTTTTTAATAGGATGGCCCAATTTTATATGTGTTTCATCAAAAAATTTGCTTCAATCATCTCACCTATCATTAAACTACTCAAAAAATCTGAAATATTTGTGTGGATTGAAAAATGCAAAAATACTTGGGAAGATATTAAAAACTAGTATACACAAGCCCTTATTTTGATCAATCCAAATTGGGAGCTTGAGTTTCACGTTCATCCAAATGCATCTCAGTTAGTAATAGGAGCCATACTTGCACATAACCTGATTAGTAAGTTTGATCAACTAGTTATGTTTGCCTCCTGATTATTAAACTCAACTGAGCGAAACTATATTACTATTGAAAGGGAAGCCCTAGTTATGGTCTATGCCTTGCACAAGTTCAAACATTACTTATTGGATAACCAATTTGTATTTTATGTTGACCACATGGCCTTAATGTACTTGGTTAATAAGCCACAAGTATCTGGTATAATAGTTAGGTGGTTATTATTATTTTTAAAATATGACTTCAAAATTGTTTATAAGCTTGGTAGATCCCATTTGATGGCATATGTATTAAGTAGATTGCCCAATCAAGCATAACCAATTGGTGTACCCAATCAGACCATTGATGCTCATTTATTCACTTTACAACCATAATGGTTACAAAGTGTTTATGATTACATGTCAAAGGGATTGATGCTAAAAAGATTCACAATTTCACAAAAACAATATTTACCTCAAAAAGCTAAACTAATTATGTTACAAAATGGGATACTTTATAAATGTGGACAAGATAATAGGTTTCATCTTGTTTTGTAACATGAATAGGTACCAATTATACTCCAAGAACTACATAATGGAGTTGGTGGAGGACATTTTTCTTCAAACATCATGACGAGGAATATCCTTGATGTTGATTATTGGTGGCCAACCATGAATAAATATGTTCATCAATTTTTTCAGACCTATGATTTGTGCCAACGAATAGGGAACCTATTAGCACAAAATATGGCAAAGTTGATCACTACTCTACTTGAATAACCCTTCCAGAAATGGGGACTAGATTTTATCATACCTATTAAAATGGTGAGTCATTACTTTGGCAATTGGTACATTTTAGTTGCCACTAATTATGCTACCAAGTGGGTGGAGGACAAAGATTTACACACCAATATAGTTGTTGTCACTATGAAGTTTTATATGACCTTATTTTCATCCAGTTTGGCTATCCATTTACTATTGTGACATATCAAGGTACCCATTTCATTAATGATGTTATTCATTATTTAACCAATCATTTTATCTTGAAACATTCCAGTTGTATTGTCTATTATCCACAAGGGAATGGACAAGTCGAGACTACTAATAAAGACTTTGGTACATTGCTCACAAAATTGGTGAATGAGAACCAAAATGACTAGGATGAACACATGTCCACAATTTTATTCTCTTATAGAACTACTTTTCAGGTTGCAATTAGTCAAATTCCATTTCAACTTGTCTACAAATACTTGTTACCATCTAAACCATGGCAGACTTATGATCCAAAACTTGTCAAAGTTCAAACTAGTCACCTATCAAAATTAAAGTAATTGTAGGAGAATCGGTTAATAGCACAAAACTTGATAACTTCTAACTACTGGAACCATTCGTTATGGTTTTAGAATCGGTACATTGAAACAAAATACCAGTTTGGATATTATGTTTTATTGTTTCCAAGGGTTGTCAAAGCACATACCCCTAAGTTTTAGAGACAATGGTTTGGACCATATAAGATCCAATATTGTTTACTAAAAAATACAATACTATTAATGATTATGGATAAATTTGATCCTAATTTGGTCTTGGTTAATATCAACAAGTTGAAACCTTATATGTTTATGGAGGATTAGACACTTCAACTTGTTTAGGCTAAGTTTAATGATTTTTTATTAGAAGAACCCATGGAGGTAACCCATTCTGATAACATGTCCACCAAACAACAAGTTGACAAAACCCATTTTGATAACATGTTAAATGAGCATTTGGTTGAGATAATTCATTATAGTAACTTGTTCACCTAGAAACTAGTTCAGTCTAACATTACAAGTTTGACAATAGACAACTTGATTGAAAGAAAAAGGGTAATGATTTGTCTGAACCAAAATTGGTTCAAACAAGTGATAACGACTTATTAACGAAACAACCAGTTAAGAAAAAACTTGTTAACCCTAATTCTGCATGAAATAATGATATTTTAATAAAGCTAATTACATGTGTCAATTCCTTAAGGCAAGTATGCCCTAAAAGTTGCATTGTTTTCCAAGTGTCACCACTTTTCGCTTTACAACTATGGTACAAAGAACCGACGTGTCCTTTGGAATGTTTTTTCACTTTTTATAGTTTTTATTGCATCAAAATGAAGCAATGAATGCCTTGGATCAATTGAGAGAAAAAACAAGTAAAAGGGAAGCATAATTGAAAAGAGAAAGAGGCAAAGGAAGGAAAATCATAGACAGTTAAAGAGGAAGTTTTTAGAGCAATCATAGCAATATACATTGGACCACTTGCATTAAGGCCACCTCCTATATTTTGAAAACATAATGAGAGTTTTAGGGTAGGGAAAGTTGTGGAAAATGAAAATTTTGAAACATTAAAACATTGGGAGGACTTGAAAAAACATTTTGAAGTCTTCAAATACAATAGGTTGAAATAAGAATTACAAAAAAAGAAAAACAAGTTTAGTGACATGTTGAAGTTAAATAACCAACAAAATTTTCATTAATACCAGTTGAAGGAAGATTCTTTGACATAGAAGCTGGTTCTTTTGACATACTTGTTGTTGTAGCTACCCAAGCTCAGTCCAAGTACATGATGAGGCGCAAGGAGAAATAACATGCAAAGGAGGGTAATTCAATTGCCAAAGTAATTTGAAAATGAACACCTATTAAAATGAAAGAAATTCAGAAAATGTTTTAGTGGATCTGGATGGGATCCAAAAAGTAACAATTGGTAGAGCAAGGTGGTTTGGGAGGCTTGTTTATTGTTCATTTGAAAATTCCAATACCAAACTTGTTGGAGGAGTTTTTGCACACTTAGGAGTCCATAAAGGATGGAGGAATTTGAGTTGTTGTTTGTGGTGAGAGAATCACCATTAATCAAACGTTAATCATGAAGTAATTTGGCATGAGTGTTGAAGGAATGATTGATGCAACACACATGTTGGTCAAAGAAGCTCAAGTGGCCCTTAAGAACATAGTTGGATTAAGGTACTAATCTTTCACAATATTTGGTCAATGATTGTTAAGGGTTTTTCTATCCTTTTAATTTTACATAATTTTTTCAAATTTATAATTATGGTTTATTGAAATTATCAACAAGTATCTCCAAATCTCAAATATAAAAACACAAGAAGCATAGAAGTCTCTTGTTTATTCATCAATAATAATTATTCTAAAGTTTGTATTCCATAAACAAAAAGGAAAAGCTTCAAACGAAAAATCCAAGTAAAATTGGTTCATAATAAAATAACTTTCCAAGATTTACAAAAAATAAAAATCCTCCCTCGATCTATCTTTAAATCCTCCTAGGTATGTGAATTCATAGTGTTATTTCAACTTAAATGGTCATTAACTAATATAAACTTCAAAATTAAAGTAACAAGTTATTGGTCACGAGTTCAAATTAGCATGTTTTGTTAATCAATCGATTATTATCATAGATCGATTACTAGTTCTTATAACAAATCAGTTATTTAAAACTTGTTAATAAAAAATTAAAATAATTTTAGGTTATATTGTCTCATTGGTTATCAATTGGTTTAACCAATTACTATATACATACTGAAAATTGGGTTAACATTACCCCCCTTTAAAACCAACTTTCATCCTCAAAATTAGTCACCTATAATTACATGTTTAACACATGTAACTAAATCATCAACATATTGTTCACCTATAGTGTCAACGAATTTAAGCAAAGGAATCGATTAAAATTCTAACTTTTCAATAATAGGTGTGTCAGCCAGAGTGAACCAGTAGCCACTAATGCACCAATTGGCTATTCTATACATTGGATGGGTTGCATTTTTTCATTTGACATTAGATGGGGTTCATCAAAATCCATTTTCGTTGTTGACCACTATATTTTTTTGGGGGGGTTTGTTCTTGGTTGTTTTTTCCTTGGACTTGACCTCACACATAACTACCCTGTTCACCTTCCTACCCTCATAAGTATTGTACCAACCTTGGTACCTTACTAATTATCCCCTATTGACATAACTACCTTAATAACTAATTATCCTATGGACCTAACTACTATAGTAACTACTTACCCTACTAACCTAACTACCAAGTTAACTACATACTTTATTAATTTAACTTCCTTACTGACTTAACCATGGTACTAACTACCTGCCTTACTAACCTAGTTACATTACTATTTACTAACCCTATATTTACACAACCACCCTATTGACATAAGTACTTTATAAACCTAATCACCTTAATAAGGTAACTTGTTTCCTACATACTAACTTGTCTATTTACCTAGCTACCTTGCTAGTGTAACTTTCTTTCTACCTACTAACTTGCCTACCTACATGCTTACCTACTCTAACAACCTATTTACCTTGTTCCTTGAACTTCTTTTTTATTTACTAACTTGTCTATCTACCTAGCTACCTTGCTAGTGTAACTTCTTTCTACCTATTAACTTGCCTACCAACATGCTTACCTACTTTAACAACCTATTTACCTTGTTCCTTGAACTTTTTATTTATTTACTAACTTGTATATCTACGTAGCTACCTTGCTAATGTAACTTTCTTTCTACCCACTAACTTGCCTACCTACATGCTTACCTACTCTAATAACCTATTTACCTTGTTCCTTGAACTTCTTTTTTATTTACTAACTTGTCTATCTACCTAGTTACCTTGCTAGTGTAACTTTCTTTCTACCCACTAACTTGCCTACCTACATGCTTACCTATTCCAATAACCTATTTACCTTGCTCCTTGAACTTCCTTTTTACTTACTAACTTGTCTATCTACCTATTTACCTTATTAGTGTAACTTTCTTTCTACCTACTAACTTGCCTACCTACGTGCTTACCTACTTTAACAACCTATTTACCTTGCTCCTTGAACTTCCTTTTTACTTACTAACTTGCCTATCTACCTAACTACCTTATTAATGTAACTTTCTTTCTACCCACTAACTTACCTACCTACATGCTTACCTACTTTAACAACCTATTTACCTTGCTCCTTGAACTTCTTTTTTACCTACTAACTTGCCTATTAACCCAAATATCGACCTATATACCTACTTACCTACCTATGCACCCACCTTCCTACCTACCACTATATTCATCTACCTACTTATGTTTTTTACATACCCAAATACCTAACTAATTACCTACTCATTTTTCCTACCCCCCAAGCTACCCAATCCTACCTATCAATTTATTAAGGTTTGCTTTAATTCATGGATGATGAACATAGGTCCGCATATGTAATTATTACAAACAATTTATAGTGGAAACAATGTCATAATTGTAGCCATTTTGGTTTAATTAATGCATATTTTTCTAAATTTTTTTTACCTAATTTATTTATAGAATGGACATTATAATACATCTTTTCATTTAATTATTATAAATATGTACTATTGGATTATGGTTTAGGTTTAAGGTTGGGACACATAAATTAATTAACAAGTTTTTCACAAATCTATAGTAATTAACTTAAATTAGGCTAAATTTGGGGGCATGGAATTTTAGGGTTCAGACATATGTGAAGTAATATAATTTCATTTTATATATTTTTCAAAGAAAGTGGAAAAAATTAGTTTAGAGAGATCATACAAAGATAAGATATTTATTTTTTTATTTGGTTTTTTACAAAATTTATTTGGTTTTTTATTAAGATTAAGGTTTTTTTCCGCGAGTAAATTTTTGTAATTTAAAAGCTTTAAAATTTGTTTTCTAAATTTTTTTCCATGTTTTTTTTTTTTTTTTTTTTTTTTTTTTTTTTTTTTTTTTTTTTTTTTTTTTT
>Ga0209208_10004363_pt1 | contig 20046 bp, 23 predicted proteins | sample S1TSphfallax_3_FD_187694 | JGI IMG/M metagenome (GOLD analysis project Ga0209208, IMG submission 187694) | Host-associated microbial communities from peat moss isolated from Minnesota, USA - S1T2_Fd - Sphagnum fallax MG (SPAdes) (version 2) | ecosystem: Host-associated > Plants > Peat moss >...
CATTCTAATTATAATTAGACGACATTCTGCAAACATTCAGGTCTTTTTGTAGAGATTAAACCCTAAGCCTTGAGTTCAGTAGGTATAGGGACTGGGAGTATGTGCCCTTCAAATACATTATTTCCTATTAGTTCTTTACATTTTCAAAAAAGTTTCCTTGTTTTGCATAAGGACATTTTGTTTTAAATTTGTTTCCCCCATTTTGAAAAAGCTTATCTAATTTTCACAACATGGAATGTTATGATCCTGGGGTGTTACTCTACACAAGAATTCATTTATATACAAGTTCATTCATTGATTGTAAAGTGTGTTCTTTACATTTTTATGCATTCCTATGTTGGTACTTACAACTATCAATGTCACCACACATACAAAACATAACATGAAAACACCTTGAATGATACATCATGTCCAAACAAAATGATCACTCACTTGCAAAAAAAAACAAAGAATTCAAACCCAACATTTTCGCACCCAAAAATGCAAAAACTAACATTGTGCATAAAAAAACATAAAAACTTGTAAAGTGTGTTAGAGATCTCAATTCAGTTTTGGTTATTTGAAATCACACAAACTAGAATTGTATCCCATCCTCAAAATATTTCGAACTTTGTTCAAACTTAAACTAATTTGAGATAAAAACTCAAACAACTAAACTAACTTGATTTATTCTGAAGTGATTGGGACCTAATTGGGCAGTTAAACTAACACATCTAAGAAGACCTTTCAAGTTCATATGATTGCAAATTAAAAATGCATGCAACCTGCAACTTTTGAAAAAAGAAGGAAAGTATAAGTACTATGTAGGAATAAGACTTTCAAGCACTCCAACTCATATTAAACTTTATTCATCATTATGGTGAAGTCAGTTGAGATTCTTCATCTACAATTGAGTCATAGTGGGGTTCCATCCATTGGTATGTGCTAATGGATGTTGAGTTATTTATGCAACATGTTTTTACATGTCATATATTTTAAAGCTTTTTTGACCTATTGTCATGCCAAGTTATTCTAACATATTGCAAAAATATCATTTTAACCATGTGGTGTGTAGATGTTAAATGAGTGTTTGCTTGTATATGGTTATGACATCTATTAAAATGAGACCAAAATAGGATAAGTGTTGAACTAGAATTAGAACCCACAAGGCCTAAATAACACAAAAACCCAACCTTATTCAACATAAATTTAATTATATCTTTAACTATAATGTAACCTTATTCATGTTACCCCCTTAAAATACCTTTAACCTTAACCCTAATGAAAATATAAACTAAAGTGGCTTGGGGCCAATACTTTTTGTCTACTCAAATCAAATCAATAATTTGTTTTTGTTTCACCAACTTACATTTGGCATAACATGGTTGCAAAATTTACACCAAGGGGCATAACATCCTTTTTTAATAAATTCCACACCAAATCATTTTGCATTCAAATTACCTAACTATGTCACACGAAATTCTCATCATCTTTCTTTATTTTGTTTGAACCCATTACAAAAGGCAAAACCATTATGGGATGAGCCACCTAGTATTTCCTTCCCATTCCATGTTATATTATTGCCTTTCATTCATTTAGAAACGTACTAAACCCCCAATAATTAAATTTGCATGGGTTTATTCCTACATTCATGATGCATTATTTTGAACTTTTGAAATTTATAATTTAATATGATACAAAAAAATAAAGGTGCAAGATTATTATTATTATTGGTTCAAACCTCATATTAGGCCTTTTCATGTGTAATAAGGAAAACATTTATTCTATAGGGGGGGGAAAAAAGTTGAAAAACAATTTTTTAAATGTTTTAATTTTGGTGAAACTTTAGTTAATGTGACCTAAGGCTTGCAATTCATTGCATCTTATGTGTGGAAGATGATGTGACTACATAATTATAATTAGATTGGCATGTATTTTAAGTTGGGTCCACATCATGAAAATAATTTAAAACAAACATCCTTTGAATAAAATGTTTGACTAAATAACTAAAAGTACACAAGCATGTCACATGAAGGAACTAAACTTCCACCACTAGGTTACCATAAGAATTGGTTGTCATGTAGGCTATACCCTAAAGGGAACTCATTGTGCATGCTTATAACAAACAACAAACCTCACTTTATGGGAATCATCTATGAAATCAATATGGATCATTTGGAACTTTCAAATATTAACTTGTGTTTATTGCAAGTTTCATTGCACAATTCTTAATGAAAAGATGATCGTTACATTGTTTCACACCTTTTTAAAGGTTGCAAAGTGGATGAGATTTGAACCTAATAAACCTTTATCATTTATCAACAAGATATTATATTTAAACCTTTGATTATGTTAGCAAATATATATTTTTTAAATGACATCTTTCCCCTAGATGAAAGTTTATATTATTTTAAAATTACTTCCCATCACAAATATTATGTTTCACACATATGAAAGTTAATTAATTCCTAGATTCATGACTAAATGTTATTGTAACATAAAAAAATTGAATTAACATTTGTCAAACCAAGAAAAGTGGAATATCTGAAAAGTTTGGTGAAATTAACATGGAAGAAGTGTGATGAAGGAATTGAGTCAATGAACTTGACTAAGGTGCAAACGTCAATTACAATGTGTAAGATCGTCATTCATAAGAACCAACATAGTAAAACACTACATTTACTGGTGAAAATAAATAATCATTTGGTAGGAGTAATGGATAATAGTGCATCCATGTTTGTAGGTGTGGTCCATGAATTGGGGATCATGCATTTGGTGTATAGATCAAAATCTTATAAAACTACTTTTAGAGTGGTAACCCAAGCTTTAGGAAGAATCAATGAATTGCCAATTAGGGTTGGTGATGTGCAATGTCTAATGACATTATGATAGTGGACACTAATAGTTATGATCTTTTGCCAGGTCTAGATTTGTCTATCAAGATAGGTGTTCTGGTTGATGTGGAAAAGGGTTTAATTCAAGTCAAATAGGGACCTGGCAACAATGTGCAAACTTTGCCAATGAACATGGTAAACATGTTATGTTGCAAATAATGACAAATACCAAGGACAACGACGAGGAGAAGGGGCAATGTGAGAGCAATGTGAAATTATGGAGTATCAAAATTCAAGACAAAAATGAAGTGTCAATTACACAAAACCATATCAATACATTATTAGATAATGAACTTAATTAAACTAGCTCCTTTAATGACTCTAATGAGGATGTAGCAAAAGTGGTAGATGATGAACAATATAAATTGTTCTTGCAAAGACAAGTAAAAAATAATTGAAGATCTAATGGACAATGCACTTGAAGTTTTTGTATAGAAGGAGGGTCCTAACTAGATTATGAATATGGGTGTAGTCACAATCAAATGAGCCAAAAACCATGTTGGACGACCGCCAAAATTCTTTGAAAATTGTAATTTTGTTAGATATGTTTGTGTGGTGCCACTTTAATCCCATGGTAATCATGGGAAATTGTGTTAAATGATTAATATGAGTGTTAAGGAATTCAAAATCAAAATTGAAAAAAAATTATTTTTGGTTTTGGTTTTAATAAAGGACCTTTGAACTTGAACAACATTTTCATAAAAAATAGTCAATTTTGTAAATTACTAAGCTAAAGATTCTCTTAATAATGGAATTTTGATGAGAAAAAAGTTGAGATGATGTTAATTGATTACCCACACTCAAAAAGCACTCACAATTTGAAATTTAAAAAAAAAGAAAAAGTTATTGAATAAAATTTTAAGATTTCAAGATTCCTTTACCACATGTCAATGAGGTGTAATGTACATGACATCTAAAGCAAAGTTGTATTTTATGATACAAGAAAAAAAATTATAAAATAATTAACATATTTTCATGCAATTTGAAATTAGGATAAAATTTCAAAATGAAACACAAAATTTGGTAAAATCTTTACATTTTTAGAAATTTCTTAGTTATTCATCAAAAGTTAATACAAAAAATGTGATGTATTGAGTAAATTATATGTATTTTTAATAACATATTGCAAAAGGTTTCATCTAAAAATCCTTTCTATGAAAAAGTGAAAATGACCAAAAAAAGGATTGTAGTCCTTGAGTGTTTTGTCATTGTTAGTTCATTTGATTGTGACTGCACCCATCTAATCTGGAGGAACAAGATAACAATGTGCTTTTTGAAGAGATATTTGATTTTGATGATTTTGAAGATTAGAGGATGTGCATTACGCTAGATGAGGACCAGAGGAATGAACAATTAATGGTTACAAGATCATTACAAGTGTTAGATGTTTTTAATTGGAGACTACGTCTAATGTTGTGACATCCAAGGAGACTGATAAAAGAAGGATAGATGGGATCAATGTAAATCCAACATTTGAATTGAGCTTGATTTGGGTTAAGAAAAAAAATCAATTATGCAAATTGTTTGATCAATTTTCAAACATTTTCACATGGCATAAGGGTGAATTAAGGTGTTACAAGTTAAGGGAGCATGTGGTTGACACTTAGGGCTTGCCTCTTGCATGTAGCACAATGCCAAGCATACATTTTTTTTGGGAAGAAGGAAAGGTTAAGAAATAGATAGATGCATTGGTTATTTTGGGCAAAATGAAGCCTAGTTCATCTAAATACACTTGTAGGGTTATTTTACCTATCAAGAAAGATGGTAGCTGTTAATTTTGTGCTAATTATAGACCATTAAACCTTCAAACACATTAATATGCCTTTCTGATGCCATTGGTTGAAAATATGTTAACACAACTTGGTAAATCCTAATGGTTTTCTACAATAGATTTTGAATTTGGGTTTTGGCAAATCAAGATGGCACCAAAAGACATTCACAATTTGTCCATGTTAATTACAAAATCTAGATTACTTGCTAGGACAATCATGCCAATTCGCATGAGAAATATTATTAGTACCTTCTTGAGAACCATGACAAAGGTCTTTGGGGCTTACCTTGAGAAATTTTTGAAAGTGTTTATGGATGATTAGAATGTCCACATATTGAATTGGTAGGAGCGTTTGGAACATCTACACTATGTGTTATTATAGTTGAGGGAAATCAATCTTAAACTCAACCTTGGAAAACATGAATTTGCGAGGTTTAGCTTAACATTTTTAAGACATGTAATGAGCCATGATGGTACACAATTTGATCCAAAGAAAATCAAAGCAATTATTAACTTTCTAGTTCTTGTCATTGTAACTAATGTGCATGCAATTTTGGGATTAAAAAGGTATTACGAAAATTATGTCAAGGGTTATTCTTAAATTGCCATTCCCTTCTTTGACTTGATAAAGAAGGATGTTAAATGGAACCTTAATTACTAAAATGCATTTGAAGTTTTGAAGGATGTTTTGATTTCAACCCCAATCCTTGTCAAACCAAATTTCACAAAAGTGTTCATTTTAGATGTATATTGGTCTACACAAGGGGTAGGAGTAATACAATCACAAAAGGAAGTAAAAAATGAAAATGTGATTGCCTACACCAATAAAGGGCTTTCCCCTATTCATAAGAAGTTTCACCCCATGGAAGGTGAATGTTATGCACTAGGGTGGGGCATCATGCACTTTAGGCAATATTCATATCACAACCATTTCACATCTAAAACTGATCATAAACCATTAGAGTGATTAGCTATTGTTTGAGATGCTTATGGAAGGATAGGTAGATGGATTAACATGTTCCAAGACTTTAGTTTCAAGCTCTTTCATTGAGCAAGATCTCAACATACCAATGTGGATGCTTTGAGCCACAACCCAATTAATGTTGTTTAAGAAAATGAGAATCTACAAGAAGAAATTCAAGATTGTAAGCTTTTGCAAACAAATTGGTCTTCTAAAAACACTAGTTGGACATGGATAAGGAGTTCCCATATGGGTATCATATTTCAACAACTAGGCAATCAAGGTTTGTTAAATCAACTATTCATGGTGGGAATAGAAGTAATGGAAATAGATCTGGTTGGTGAAGATCAAACTCAATGCATGGTTGGGTTTGTTTTGAAACTTTTTGAGAAGCATGAGTCTTGTAGGTTGAAGAAAAAAAGGAAAGAAATTTTATAAGATGTTCATATTCACTAGGAGCTAATTGAGCAAGCTCAGGCAATTGTTGATGAAGAAGATGATTAGGAAGACCCATAAGAAAACAATAATTGGGAGAATGTGAGGAACATGGAAAGATGGGATGATGATATGGCCATGTTGGTGCTCAATGGAAGCCAACTTCCTATTGAATGTGAAGAAGCAAAGGAATCCAATGTGGGTAAGCGCATTTTGAATTACTATTGGAGTAATGATAATTTAATGTTCAAGGGTTTCATTGTTCCAAGGCCTAATGAATGTTGACAGATTAGTCTTAATTTGCATTGTGAAATTGGCCATTTTGGAAAAGGGTGGACGTACATTTGCAAAAATCAACAAACATTATTTTTAACATGACAAAATTGAGGAAATAAAAGATGTGGTGCGCTTTTATAAGTAGTGTCAACTTGTTAAAAATATAAATAATGTCAGGTCAAAACTTGAAAAACTCAAAAGTATTCCCATCTAAGATCAATTTTACAGGGTGGCTTTTGACATGGCTAACCCTTTTCCTGAAACCAAACATGGCAACATATATGTGTTGTTGGCTATAAACCATTATTCAAAATGGTGTGAGGCAAGGGCAATGGTTGATCATGATGTTGAGATGGCAGCCAAATTTTTGGAACATAAGGCCATCTACAAGTTTGGTGTGTTAGAATACATTCTTATAAATAATGGTTGTGAGTGGTCTACTAAGTTCAATCAACTATGCAAAAATAATGGCATCATACTAGTACACTGCACCTTAATGGAATGGTGGAATGGTTAATAAAAACACCAAGCATGGACTTATTGTTTTGTTTGCTACACTTGAAATGGATAGGACTTGGACAAACAAATGCCAAGGATTCTATTTAGATACATGTGTGGGGTGCAAGCAAACACAAAATTTTCACCACACATGTTGACAAATTGTTCTACTAAGTTGATGGTAGACAACTTCCTAAGTCCATTTATTCAATCTTTTGAAGAAAATGTAGATTCAATAGATGTTATTGTTGAATAAATGATCAATAAATTGCAACTCATTGTTAAAATGCATGGAAAAGGTACAAACAATGTGGGTCAAACACAAATAAGGCAAAAGCAAGCTTATGCTTCATGAAAAGGGAAACACATGTTCCTTAAATTTCAAGAAGGCAAAACATATGTGAAGATGAAGAAGCTAGGGAAGAAGATGTCTATGGTATCTAATTGTGAAAGACCTTTTCTATTTGTTAAATACTTGGATGGAAATGGATTTTTGGAGTAGGATGAAGGAGGAAGGATTTGTGTTATCAAAGGAAAAGATGACAAATTGTGGGACAAACTTCGAAAAGATTTACAACTATTCCACATTACATTTTTTTTGTGAAGATTAAGGGTTTTAATTTGATTTGTAAGGGAGATGTTACATTTGTGATGAGAAATTTAGGGATGAAACTTTAGGCGGATGGAATAGTAGCATCAACTGTCAAAAGCAAAAGATGATAGGACTTTTGATAATTGATGGTGATGTGAAGGAAGTTTGGGTTTCCATGATTATTTTTTCCTTGTTTGTTTGCTTGTAGGTTATGAATGATATGAGTTTTATTTCTCAATAGTGTTGGAAGTGTTGTGTTTTCTCTTTTGTGGGTGCATTTTTTATGATGTAACTATTTTTGCATTGTTGTCGATGGACATTTGTGAAGGAGAGAATTTGTGTCAAGGATAAGAGGCAAGGGCAACCAATTGACTAAACATCTAAGTATCTTGAAGGTTTTTGGGGGTTGGAAATAGAGCTATGGTAGTATGAAGATGTTTGTAGTCAATGTCCGGTGTGTATACTACTTGGAGGGAAGTGCTTTTTGAGAAATGTAACTTTGTTCGGATAGAGGCTATGGGAATTCCATTGCGCCAAAGAGCTTCTTTAGTAGAATGCAATGCTATCAATAGGAATTAGTAGGGGTTGACAACCAGGAAAGTTCAAATGATGAGCCTAAAAGATTTAGGGAGTGGTTGGAAAGCTTTTCATGGTGCTATTTGTGGAAGTCTATGTGTTTAATTTGTGTTGGCAATATCGTATTTAGAGAGAAAATACCTTTATTAACGAGGATTCAAAAGAGTTGTTTGATTCCTACAACAATTATGGTGATTTAGGGAGCTTGTTGCCCAAGCATAAAATGATCGCCGGGTTTTGATGGCAAGTGTTTACGACAAGGCCTTACCGTACACAAATTCCCTAAAAATGGGTTGGGAAGAGGTGAATATTTTTCTAGTTTGGATGGTTCACAAGGTTACTTTTAAAGGTGAGGATTATATCATTGATGCATGTTGACATGACATTTCCATCATGTTTGGCAACATGATAATAATGTTTCATATGGCATAGAATCAAAGTGTTGATGTGACCATGATCATGCATAGTATTGTTTTGTAAAATTCATGTTGTGGTCAATATGACAATAATACATTAATGGTACATAGAAAATTTGTCCAAATTTGACTACAAGTTAAATATAATTTAATTTGAATTTAATATTTTTGGTTACATGTTTGAACCACATGTATAGAATTATGGAAATGGTTTTAAATTTTGATTGAATTGTGGTTATTGAAAATGAAAAAATCACACTTTTGATTCTAATATAATTTTTTGGTTATATGTAATCAACCAGAAAATATTTAATTTTAATATGATTATTTGTTAATATTTAATATATTGGAAAATTGACATCAATATTATGTTTTTGGCAAAACGTTATCATTTAGTGACAAAAAAAAAAGATTTAGTCATGGAGATTATTTTTAATGTTACTATAACTAATTATTTATTTATTTTAAAAGGAAAAAAAAATGGTAGTAGTTTAGTTAGGGTTTAGGGCAGCAGGGACATTTGTGCATTTCAAGGTTTAGGCTTGCTTAGTTGTTTTTTGGTGCCTCCTTTTTGGTTGAACATAGAACAAAACATAATATCAGTGTTTCATTAGTGTATTAGAGGGAAGGTGCAAGCTCAGGAGGACAAAATGTGTGTGTTTAGAGGTAGGTGAGAAGGTCAAGAGGAGGAGGATAGGAGGAAGGCTGTTGCATTTTCATGAAAAGTTTAGATTGTGGTCAATAAGTTAGGAGGAGGAAGGGAGAAATGCATTAGTAATTAGTTTAGGAGGTTAAATGTTAGTAAAGTAGTAGGAGAGAAAAGGTCCCTAGCAAGGGGCATTGCATGCTTCAACTTTAATGACAAAGCTTCGAAGGTTTTGGCGTTCGTGACATCAGTGATAAACTATCAAAAACAATGACAAAACCTCAAGAGGTTTGGTGTTGGTGACATTGGCGATGGACTATCAATAGCATCACCAAACTATCAAGAGGTCCAACATCGGTGATGTTGGCGTAAATTGTCAAAAGTGCCAATGGATTGTTAAGAGATTCCAAAGGCAAGGGGTCAGTGAATCATGAGGAGGAAGAGCATTAGGAGTTTGGAATTTGAGCCCAACAATAATTTGTCTTTCCCTTTTTGTAAGATTTTTTTCTCATTTTCAAACTTGGAGCCTTCCAAACACAATGTAGTGTTCAGAATTAAAACCTTGACAAAGGGTTTGTGTACCTGGTAATGGAATTGGTTGATTGTAAATTGTGAGATTAATTTCAAGTATTTCATACGGTGTCAACCTCTTGAAAAAAGGTTATGAAAAGTGTTCAAGCTCCAAAGTTTTTTCCATATTGATTTTTTCAAAGGTTTATTTAGTTGAGTTGAATTTGAGATTTATGGACCTATTGAAACATGCACAATGTACCATAGGTGACCTAGAAAAACCATGTGTTTCTGGCCTTTTCTTTGTGATATGCCAATGTTGTCCAAATTTTGAGGAAGACCCCTAGCTTAATTTTGGGTTTAGTTATATTATTGTTTTAAGTTTGTTTGGTGTCTATGAAGACCAAAAAACCTTATTTCTTCCTGCTTTTTGGGCTATTATGTTTATGATGTACTTAGTTTCTTTAGTAGTGGTTTCAAAACTCTGAGATGGTTTACATGCACTCTGAGCTTTCTACCCTAGATTTGAATACTATTTTTTTAATCCCTATTTTTCTTTTTTATTTGATTCTTTCTCACCTTGAGCTATGTCTTTTGAGTGGTAACCCAATGTCATGACCAAGTAGCCTTTTTGTTGTTTTTGGAAATGAGATATAAACTTGGAGACACAAATATGGTATTCATGGTTTGACCATATGTTGGGCTAATTACTACATACTTGTCCACACCCATTGTCAAGAGTTGATTGAAGTCAGTGGGTGGGTACTCATGGTAGCTTATCATTAGCATTCCCCAAGAAGGTGATGGTTTTCAATTTTAGGGTTTAAGGCTTTCAGGGTTTGACCCTAACTTACATTCCACCTATTTACACATATCTTGAGGTCGGAGATTTTGTATGTATCATAACAATACAACCTATTAAGGACTATTTATTTGCTGATTTGTTTTGGTAGTTGGGTTTAATTAAGGAAGCAATTCAACTTTGAAAACTTGGTTATTCAAGAAGAAATGTGAAATGTTTTATAGATGCTTCTGGAAGGATCGAAAAGGGGATTCTTGGAACTATGATAAGGAAACTAAGAAAGTTAAAATTGGGGGTGATTAGCAATTGGGATTTTCTTAATGTGGAGAGTAATTAGTTTAGGGTAGAAGGACAACTCTAAGTCTTGGTGATCTTGTTTCTATCTTAAATTTACATATGTGTAGAATGATCAATAAATAGATTATTAGTTATCATTTGATGAGTGATGACCATGTGCATTCATAGAACTTACATTTTTTTGCTCCTCACTCTTGAAATGTATGTAACCTGGGTTTTGCCATTTTTAGAATTGATCAAGTTTGAGGTTGTCAAATTATGGTCAATAAGTATCCAAAATATTATATATATATAATTTCATATCTATCTTGTAGTTAAATTTGCCTGAAGTTTCTTGTGGAGTTTGATATGTTAATATAGTATAAGTTGTAATGTACAACATATATTTACTTCCAACTTAGTAGGATAAGACTATACATATAGTGGTAAATTATTCATGTGATTACAATAACCTTATTGATGTAGAAAATAAACCATGTGAAAGATGGAAAAAAGGCATTCAATTAGTGATTCACCTCATGGTGCTTTCAATATTGTATTCAAGGTTTTTACCATTTCATTGGTATAAAAGTTGACCTATGATTGTCCATGACAAATCATGGTTAATACATATTGGTCTTTTGAAGCTATAGGAAAGATGCAACATTTGTGGAAAGGTTTTGATTTAACTCCATTGATTGGGTACAATTTCAAATGCCCTTGAGAGGAAAAATTGCAGATAAAAGGATTGAATATTTGAATTTGAATAATTGTAACTATTGAATTCGTGTCATCAAAATAGCCCAAATTTGTAGGAAACCTTGTGACCAAGTTGTCATGTTGCTTTTCGATACGTGATAGAAATTCAAGATGTAAATTTTGTATAATGGGTCTCCCAATTTCTAAGTGCATTATTTTATCCTTCATCTATACATGCCATTAGGAGCTGACATTAGCTGTAGGGTATTTGCTAGTGATATATTATAGCCTATTCATTGTCCACATTTCAATACCTATTATAGATGGACCATCCTTGTCATACATGATGTTCACTAGTTCTTGCAATACATTACTACGTAATGTTGGGTCTTTTTATTTTGATACATGCTTGTTTTTGCCATGCTCTTTTCACATTCCATAAACAAAAGAAAATGCCAGTGTCTAGCCATATAGTCTCACAAGAAAGAAAATGCATTACATATGAAACTTGGTGGATTTAAATACAATCAATGTTGATGCATGTTACATCCATTGGGGCAAATGACATGTATAATAGATAGCTGACAATTTGTTGGATAGAAAGGGGGAAGGAATAAGGATTTTACTTGATGTAGTTGATTTCCCCTTGGACATAATCAACAATGAAAACATTGGGATGCCATGATGGGTGAGTATTGTGAATGCTTTCATTCAAAGTGTGTGTCCATGGTGTCAAATTTTCTTGTCAACATCATGATGTGATGCAATATGCTACAAGAATGTCATTGTGCCATTGGTCAAACACCATCATGCTGGGCAAACCCATCCTTGGGTGGTACCATTAGGAACCATTTCAAGGAATGGTTAAGGAACCAAAAATAACCAAATCATTTTTTTGGGCCTTTTTTGTTAAATATTTTCACAATTATAAACTATTAATTTTTCATGTTTATCGAATTCATGCTCTAATATATGGCTTGAAGTTTATTTGGGAATTTAAAAAATTGGAAAATTCTAAAAATTTATAATCCTAATTAAAATGGCCCCTTAAAATCAACATTCTCAACTTTGGAAACTCATAACTAAATCCTATTTGATCAATTAATTGCCAAATAAAAACCTAGTAATAAAAATATTTCCAAATTACCTTAGGAAAAAAATTCATAAATCATGTTCCAATTTGTGTTCCTAACCAAAAAGTTCAAAGAAAAAAATAGGCGTTACATTCTTGAATTTTATTTTAAATGCAATGATTAAGAACATCAATATACATAATATTCTTGATATTATTGAGATTTCAGAATCTATGGAACCCAATGAATGTATTCAAGAAAACATTTATGAAAACGTTCATTTAAATGTTTCCTACAATTTTTCAAATTTTAATGGGTCAAAGAAAATTAAGGTGTGCATTCTTAGTGGTACCACCCAAGGACAAGATTGTCCTGGTATAAATGGAGAACTACCACAATTCACAATAGAGATATGTGAGTAAAACATTGACAAGAGATGTAATGAATGACCTATTAACAATTTCAAATTTTTACATGTATTTTTTTTGTGTCCGTTGATTTGTCTTATTAATGTTTCAATGACATTAGATTACATATATACTAGTGTATTAGATCACATGTGCATGTATTATTTATCAAACATAATGTATCACCTTTTTTTCATTTGTCCCAAAGGTTGCATCAACTACAATGCCTCCTTGGTGCCCATGTTCAATCATCATCTCCCTTTGCCATGGTGTTTGGATACTTAGAGTGAAAGGCATGCTTTGCCTAGTGAAATGACCATCCACCTCTACCTTAGTTTCTTGATAATAAAACATTAATTTGGTGTTTTGTTGAACCCACATATGCACATTTTTCACATTGTTCTTATGTAGCTAGTATGTTTGTTGAACCAATTTCCTAGATAACACCCTAACGTCTTTATTAGTGAGAAACATGTTTTTATTTAACTCACATGTCCTTAACATGATGTTCTTCACATGTTGCCTATGTTTTACCATAATTTGAAACACTATGAGTCCAAGCCTTAGTTGTTCCATCACAAAATCCTTGATCTATTTGGATGAATGGGCAACAAATGTAGATCTATCACCCATATTTAAGTCCCCATGGACATCTAAACCATCTTGATTAACATGATTTTGTTGAATGAAACATAACTTTGATACATGTTTAAGCAAATGTAATGTCTTAATGGTGAATTCAATTTTGTACATCCTTTTTTTATAGAGCCACCCCATTTCTTCTTCAAATTTTGTGTACCCTTGTGGCCTATCCTTGATGGGATTACTTTTCCATTGATGTTTAATTTTTTTAGAGTTACATTGTGGTTTTGTGTAATATCCTTCACAACATTTGTGAGATCATTAAATCCATATTTACATTAGTACATGCAAACAACCAGCCAACCAATTTTGTGCTACTTATGAACATACATTGCATTGCAAAACAAACATTTAGTCACATATTTCATGTTTATAGAATAGTAAAATTAATTCATCAGATGGTGAACATCACATCTAAACATGTATATGTATGTTAATCTTGGTGCAAAAATGTAATAAAGGTTAAAATTTGAACCTTGAAAACTCATAAGCACTATTTATTCATAATTGTTGCAAATCATTGTCAAGGTGCATGATGCATTTTTTGCAAAGAAAGTGACATCGTCCACCATCTTTACCTTCTTCAACAACTATGAAATCAAACATTCGAATTGTGGGGATGCAATATCAAGTGTGAAAATACATTTATAATACATTCAATGTATTGTTCACACCATGTCTAACTAATTAGTAGCATATTAATGATGCATTTTGATTTAATTAATTAAATTTGATTTTACCCATACATTTTGAAATGTGACAACCTCTTGTCCATTTATTTTGAAAAAATTCCCATTCTTTCTATGTTAGACAGGTTGAAAATCTTTAGTGTATCAATGACATATGGTTAATAATAATTAATTATAATAATAAAAATGATTGTAAATGTATATTAAGTGTCAAATTTTCATCTGTAAACTTTATTTCTCAAATGTGAAAATATGTTTATGATACATGCAATGTATTGCTCACATCACATCTTGATAGTAGATTAATGTTTTTTAACGAAATTAACATTTGTTTTACCTTACTTATAAACTTGGAAATGTGGCAATCTTTTGTCCATTTATTTTTTTAAAATCTTGCTTTTTTAATGTTTAAAGGGGTTGAAAAAGTCTTAGTGTATCAAAAGATCATTAGTGTATCAGCACATCATTATTTCCTACTCTTTCTATGTTTAGATGGGCTGAAAAATCCTTAATGTATCAATAATTCCTTGGTATATAAAAAAATATGGTAAATTATAGTTAGTTATGATCAAAAAGTGGTGTTAAATGTATGCTAGGTGTCAAGTTTTCATATGTAACCATTTATTTCTCGAGTGTGAAATATTAGTAATACATTCAATGTATTGTTCACACCATGTGTCAACAATAAATTGGTGGTTTGGTACTAAATTAACAACTACTTTACCTTACCCATAAACTTGGAAATATGATAATATCTTATCCATGTATTTTCAAAACTTAATGTACTGATATTTTTTGATACATTAACAATTATAGTATAGAAAACAAACATTTAGATGTTCATCTATAAAGTTTTTTATGCATGTAGTCGTTTTAAAATTTTCCCCACCCTTCCTTACATAATACATATGTACCATAGGATTTATGTTGATGATATAACATGATGCATGATGACACAATACATGATGGAATATGATGCATTGATACATTACCATTACGATACACAACAAAATAAAAAATAATTTACCAATACTCCCTGGAATATTTACTACTAAATAAAAAAAGATTTTACTAACAATTACCCCTGTTTTCACTCACATGCACACATTTTCACTCTTGGGCAGGATGCCCCTACTTCAAAAAGGTCCTAATCTAGGCACCTGGTAGGCACCTGGTCTCAAAACCTGACGATCATCTAATGCTGGGGAGCTCGTTGAGGGGCGGAATATTTCTTTTGTCCACTCTCTGAGTCAGATTGGTGAAGATTTGTGTTGGAAAACATTCTATATTGATTGTCATCATGTGTATGGGCTAGGTCAAGTGCTATGTTGTTTTATGAGCAATGTATCCATTAGGATTCATTAGGATTGTGTGAGCACTGTATCCATTAGGATTGTGATGCTTATGATAATTTGTTTGTATCATTTTATTAAACTTGTGTTACTATGTTTCATCAATGTTACTTTGACGACGAGGTCAGTATGTAAACCCCGGCCCCCTCCCCCTCCCAAGTTTTTGGTTACAGGAGGTTGATAAGGCATCGACCATGAGACTAAAAAAGCTTGTGAGAAATTAGGGTTCACAAACTTTGGTGGTGGGCATAATGCTGGGGCCTGGGTGGACATGACCCAACACATGAGTTGGGGGCCATGAGTTTGGGTGTGGATTCCTCCCAAGAAAACCTGGGTCGAACGACCTTTTCCTTTGTAACTTTGTATCAGGTGGTGGGGTGTTAGATTTATTTGGGTGGACCAGCACCTACAAAGTTACCATGGTAAAATAAAAAGCCCTAATTTTGTATAGTTGCTTTTAAACATTGTAAACATCAGACTGGCGAAATTAGCCTAAACTTAGGAAGCTAATTGTGAAGGCATCATTCACAAATATGAGGTGCCTTACGAATCAGCCATTTTCATTGGAAAAATTAAAAACAAAAAACTTGAAAGTTAAGTCATATTGGAGGTTTTCAGTTGCCAGAAGTGAGGAGGAAAAAAGTTAGTAGTAAAAATCACCAAAAATTTTAATCTTTGATTTTCAGTGTGTAGCCAAAAATATGGAAAAGATGATTAAAGATTTGTATTTCATATTTGATTTAAAACCAGATTTGCCTTAAATCTTCCTAGGGATGATAATAGCCACTTTTTCTACATCTTCCTATGGATGATTGTCACCTTGGCTACACAAGCAAAAATTCCTGAAAAAAATACCTGTTGTTAGAAATGCACAAGTAACAGTAGTGTTTTCAGGAATTTTTGCTTGTAATAATACTAAAATTCCTAGTTCTTGGGAATGAAATTTCTCCAAGTGCATTTACATCCAAAACAGGTGCAATAAATTGCAGCGATAGGCAATACTAGTGTAAGAGCCCCCCATGCTAATAACAAAGTCATTACACAAGTAATTAATGAAACTAAGGTGGGATAGTGTGCTACTTTATTCTCTTCCTTTATGGCAATGGCAGCTACATTCCCGGCCTCATTAATTTCAGGCTCAGCGGCCACTTCAATGCTTTCCAGAACGCCATTACTACTAATTCACCAGGTGTTATTATATATAGTGCCAAACTATAAGTTCAGCTTTTGGGAGCTTCAATGAAACATTCCTATTTTAACTACCTAGTACAGTAATTTTAATTACTTTTTGAAGATTCCATGTGGCAAAAATTGAATAATCTTGAATGTTTCAAGAGATTCTTTAATTTCCTTCACAAAAAAGGTTTCTTTGAAAAAAAAAAATTAAATTTTTTTTCAACATTTTTCCAATTAATCTAAATTAGTGTCCCAGTAGCTAGTTATCAAGACATTAGGGTAGTTGTTTTCTAGGTTTGGATTTTGTCAAAAGAGGAATGTTCACTACGTGTTGGTCTTGTGAATTTTAAAATGTTCATTATTTGGGAACTTCATGGAACATTTTCTGTTTAAATAATTTTGAATTCTAAACCTCTGGTCTAGATAACCTAAAACCTAACCTGGAACCTGATCCTACCAACCCTGGTTTGAGTGCCCTCACCAGGGTCAGATAAGAGAGTCATTTACCCCATAATTAAGTAGCCGGCTTTCTTTATGATCCAATGCCAAGAAAATCTGTTGAAAACTTGAGAACTCTAGTTTATATGAGTTGCCAAAGAGTTAATGGTCCTCCTCCCTCATCACTTGAAGACAATACAAAGAGATTGCAGGTTTGGTAATATTGTTTTGTAAAGTCTTTACTGTTAATAATTTTTTTTGGGGTTATTTTTATGCAAACTCCTAGAGGATTTCTTATGAGCTATTTAGCAATAAGAAGTTTTTGAATCTAGGTGATGTTCTCGAAGAGCGGTGCTTTACATTTTCCCATATAATTATTATAAAATTTGGCTCTCCAGAGTGCAAATGGAACAGGAAGGAAGAAGGTATTTTGGAGCTTGCAAAAAGGAAGGGTAATTTGACGAGTCTTCTCCTTCTTCATCTTCTTCACTTTGACACTCCCATGAAAGCCGTGAGCACTCAGAGTTTTGCAGTGGATGCTCTAGTCGGGTTGAGAGTGTGTTTCTCCTCTCCAACTGCTGCACATGCTGCGTGTTTCTGTGTCAAACATTCCTGAATATCACCCGGCCCTGAAGTGTCTTGAATAGATTTGCAACTTTGTAGTAGCAAGCTTCTTGAAAGCTTTGAGTTCAACAACAGTTGTGAGCTAGCTGCCTAATTTTTGCTCCAGGGAGTTTAATATATTATGCCCTTTTCTTGCACAGCTGCTTATTGGAACTGGAGGCTTGAAGTGTCTCTTTTGGTTTCTAGTTCGAGTTCTACAGAACTTTGGGGCTTGATGTGTTTTTTTGCACATGCAGTAGCATGCTCCTCCGGGAATGATGAAGCAGTTGCAGAGCTAGACAGTATTGTGGAGCGAGGTTTGAGTGCGTGTTGTTGCTGAATCCTCTTTCTGTGACGCGGGCAAATTTCTTCGCTGTACGCGCGTTTTGTCGTGATTCTTTATACTAATTGGAGCTGCCTCTAGATTTTTCGGAGTCATGGAAACGGCTAAGGAAACATCAGACAGCTTTGATTCCTTCTCTAGTTTGGGAACTTACTGGCGCGCGCTCTTGCATACCCCTCATCGCGTGTGGCAAAGAGGTTGCGCTGTCTCTACAGTCACTGACCAGATGACAGAGGTAAGGAAATTCAAACATGCATCTTTATGGCCAGAGGCAATTGATCATAGTGCTTTACAGCGGCTGTTGCTCATTCAATCTATGATATTTAGGAAAAGAACAATTATTGCTGAGCATGCAGCTACAGCTTCGCAGACATCATTCAAATTCGCGGTACATCAACTGGGAATCTATTGTGTTTGCATGCGTCCTGGCGGCGCGGTAGAAAGCTCATGTGGCAAGTAGTCGCGGCGGGTGTTCATAGACGGCCATGTTTTTTGTCATCTGCAGGTGAAAGCTCGGTCGGGAGCGGAGATGGATCGCAAGCTACAATGGTGGGACATGATAGCGTTAGGAGTAGGGGGGATGGTGGGAGCGGGCATCTTCGTTTCCACGGGTACCGCAGCTCGCGACCACGCAGGACCGGCTGTTGTGATATCCTACTTAGTGGCCGGAATCTCTGCTTTGTTGTCGGCTTTTTGTTACACGGAATTCGCCGTGGAGATGCCTGTTGCTGGCGGTGCATTCAGCTACCTGCAAATAACTTTCGGTGAGCACTAGAGCCACTGCATTGTTGTTTTCATGCTCGGAGCTTCTCGCCCCAAGATTTTATTTTTTTCCAAGTGTCCTGATGTCCTAGAAAAACTCTTCTCTTTCGAGAACATTTGTCTAGTAGGAAGCATCTGTTGCTCACATCCTCCGCCATGGATCCCTTCTTGTCTTTGCAGGAGAGTTTCCAGCGTACATAACCGGAGCAAATCTGGTGATGGAGTATTTGTTGTCGAACGCGGCTGTGGCGCGCAGCCTCACTTCCTACGCCGCCAGTGCCTTTGGAGTTCTTGAGGCGAACGCCTGGCGCGTAGAGATCAAAAACTTCGCGGCTCCGCAGGGTTTCACTCACCTCGACTTCCTGGCCGTTGCCGTAGTTGCCGTCCTCACCGTTTGCTTGTGCTTCAGGTACGAAGAGCAATCGCGTTGTTTTCCCGGCTTCCTTCGAGTTGGAAGGCTCCAAGGTGCTTTCTTCATGTCCGTGGCGTCTTTATGCTGAGTTTTGTGCTGTGTTGATCTTGTGTCCCTTGACCTCATCAGCACGAAGAAAAGCTCCACCTTCAACTTGGTGATGACCGTGCTGCACATAGTCTTCCTGCTCTTCATCATCGTCGCGGGTTTCGTGAAAGGCGATTCCAAGAACCTCACGACGGCAGGAGCTGCTGCTGCCGCTGCTGCTCCAATGGATGACGCTACCAGCAGGAGCGGGTTCGCACCCTTCGGAATCCGAGGAGTCTTCAACGGGGCAGCGATCGTCTACTTCAGCTACATCGGCTACGACGCCGTCTCCACCACTGTGAAGAACCCCGCCAAGAACATGCCTCTCGGAGTCTCTGGCTCCGTCATTATCGTCACCATTCTCTACTGCCTCATCGCCCTTGCGCTCTGCATGCTGCAACCCTACGACATGGTAAGCTTGAAGAAGAAATGAAACAAGCCCCAGTACAAGCTTGCAGGAGCTCAGGCTGATCTAGTGCAGTCCTAGACTTTGTGGATCTTGGCTTGGTTTTGTCAGAGAATTTAAATTTGCACTTGAACTTCAGAAGATGATCTTGCTGCATCTTCTGGTGATGTGCAGATTGATTCTGGAGCTCCTTTCTCGGCCGCGTTCCGGCAAATCGCAGGCTGGGAATGGGCATCAAACTGCATAGGAGCTGGTGCGAGCCTTGGCATCTTGACGTCGCTGCTGGTGGCGATGCTGGGACAAGCTCGCTACTTGTGCGTCTTGG
>Ga0209208_10004364_pt1 | contig 20039 bp, 12 predicted proteins | sample S1TSphfallax_3_FD_187694 | JGI IMG/M metagenome (GOLD analysis project Ga0209208, IMG submission 187694) | Host-associated microbial communities from peat moss isolated from Minnesota, USA - S1T2_Fd - Sphagnum fallax MG (SPAdes) (version 2) | ecosystem: Host-associated > Plants > Peat moss >...
AGATGTGGGAGCCTCGCCTCCTGAATGTGATCGATGCTAGAAACTTACCATGGTAGCAAGCCTTTGCTCCAACTGCTCAATCTTAGCAGCCATAGCTGCCTCTGTCATAGGGGGAGGAATGGCCGCAGGAGGTGCCCCAACCGTTGGTGTACCTTTACCACCCCCACCACCTCTACCACCTCTACCACCTTTACCACCACGACCTCTCTAAGCCGCTCCACCACAACCTGATTTCAATTCTGGGTAAAGGTCAAAACAATGCTCACGAGGGTGGCCAACCCGGCCACGGTTATCACATTGAACTTGTGCCAGTTGAGATCCATCAACCAAAATCCATCCACCATTTTCATGTGGACAATCCTTCGGAATATGAACCCCACCACATGTCCAACAAGACTGTCCCTATTGTTGACTAACGAATGAAGGTAACAATTTCTGTGCACCCGTCCCTTCGGAACCTAATTAGGGTCATACTTGACTTCCACGACTCCCACCACCACCACTATGAGGCTGTGAGGTGGACTGATGTCCACGAAAAGTAATAGTTGTATCCCTATTAAATCCAAATGTCACCACCCTCTCCTCCACCATGTTAAGCTCTATCTTCTCAGACAAAGCAAACACGTGGGCCAATGTGGGAGAATCGTCACTCATGAGAGTCACATTGCGTACTCTCCGTCATAGCTCCTTGTCCAAAATCCCATACCAAAATTTGACTGCTTGAACCTCCATCACCCCCTGGGTAACTGCAATCAATCGTTGCATATCAATGTATACCTTGTGAAGACTTTCACTAGTCTTCCACTCAAACTCCTAAAGACTCCTCAACTTTTTCGTCTTCACCCGTTGGTAGTTCTTCTTCAGCTTTAAGAAAAACTCCATCATAGGGTTAAATGGAGGTGGGGGAACAACCTGTGTGCTCATACTAGGAGTAAATGGTGTAGTAGTACCACCACTAGCAACATCACCATGATTAATAGATACATAGGATGGAGACCAATGCTGCCTCCACTCCTCAATTTCAGTAACATGATCTCTCCAAAACTCATGATAATCATCCATCGGAGGACCTTCCATGTGCTGAAACAATCCTTTCCATGCTAAAAAGGGTGAGAATAATCTGGCGTTACACAACATCTACATATCGCACCAAAAATCAAACTTCCAACTTGATGGTGCCCACTGCACCCGCGTAACATGGGGGGCCTTTTATGGCCCCAGAACTCCTATCCATATCCCAAATCAATGGGGTCATAATATTGGACAGTAATATGGAAGATTTGTTATTCACAATAACCTTGTCCTCCTCAACAACCGATGATGTGGGTGAAGGTAGTCGATACCTCAACCCACTACGTGTAACTCCACCATTTCCATCATGGTCCCCCACATGACCACCAAATTGTTCTGTGATGACTTAATCACTAAACTCGATACCCAAACTAAATCACCACCAAGTACCGTCGACCTCATGCCCACATGAACCCTAAAATATATCTTGTAATCTATGGGTATAGGCAACCTGACCTGATCTGAGTGACAACCTTACCAAATCTCCAAGGTATGTGCCTAGCAAGCAAGCTTGCTTGCTTGCTCCTTATTTCGCCTTGAATTTGCCCGCTTCGCCTCACTTTGCTACCAAAAACGAGTACTCAACTCAACCACATAGTTGAGTAGCGGTTCAACTTATCCAAATGACCCATCATAACAAGTCGAAAATGCGCTCCCCACTAGCTAGAAGCTCAATTTTCGACGAAATCCCTAATCCACCATAACCAAAAGTTGTGAAATCGGGTTACGAGCATTTAAACGACCATATCTCCACCGCTCCTACACTAAATGCCAATCTGCTTTGACCAAAATGCAGAGGAAAATTAGATCTTCCTTCCAAAACTCAACTAAGAAAATGTCTGTGTGTCGAACTACGACTTAGGAAAAACCACTAAAAAAACCTAGGCGTAAATCTACGTAAACTCAAGATCTTTTGAAAGTTTATATTCTTAATTGGCTCCACCAAAAAATCCCAAACAATTATTAAATGCAATTCAACCTTCAAGCAACATCTCCACAAAGTTGTAGCACCTAATCTTCCTTGGTTATTCAGCTAAAAATCTAGTAATGCTTCCACACTAAGTATGCACAAATCAGAAAAAACCATCACCACAAAAATGAATGTAACGCATAAATCGTTTGATGAAAACACAATCTGTCTTGACCAAATTGTAGATTGGTTTTCTAGCTACACTCCTACTAATTTTCAGCAACTTTCTTCTAAGAAAATTCCACTTATCTGAGAAATCGACGTCACTGGAAAACTGTCACCAAAAATCGTCAAACCTTAAACTAGTAACTTCAAATGATCGTAACTTTTGATCCGCTCAATGAAATCCAACGTTCTTTGGTGCGTTGGAAAGCTCTCGCCAAGGCGCTCCTTTTCACACCATCCACTCCCAATTCGGCCACACAAACAGAGAGCGAGATCACAAAACCCCCACGGTTTAGCTACTCCCAAAAAATGTAGTTCTTTGAGTGAAAATGTCACGAGAAAGATCTACTATCATAAAAATCATGATGCAAACACATATAGTCAAGGCAAGCCCACTCCACTCAGAAAATCCAGGCCAATGCTAACAGGACACCATAGCTCAAAGCTCCATTAACTATAACTACTCCAAACACTTTAGGCTCACACTATACCCTCACTCACAACATGAGGGTGAGTCCTACTAGAAGAGCCATTTTCCCCTAAAGGTTGGAAACCTTAAGTAGGCACTATTCACTACCATAACACACTATACGTTATAGCTAACACACATATGGTCATGACAGGCCATTGATGTTAAAAACACAAATGATAACTATTTTTCATATTTTATTATTTTAATGATTAGTTTAGATCATTCTCTTGTTCATGTACTAAATAAACAAGAATAAATGTTTAATGTCTAAATGTAAGGACATTTAAAAGAAAAAAATCAAGAATTGGGTCAATAATTGGGTCAAGAATGGTTTAAGAATCAAAATTTTAATTCATACTATATGTTTTTGAATGCTCATTATTTTTTCATGAGTGGGTGCATAGGTGGGGAAAATATAGCCCACTTAGTCCAATCAAATAAACCAATGTGGAATCTTTTTTCTTAAATTGGGTCCAACTTTCTTGTGATGTTGGCAAGGTGATTCATAGTGGTACCACCTAAGGAAAAGTTTGGCAACATGTATGTGTCATGGAATATGCATGATTTAGAAAAAAAATTCATGTCATCAAATTTGTGATAATGTTTTGACATCTTTGAAACATCTTCTTAAGGTGCATCCACACTTGATGTTAAACACTTTAGTGTTGAGTCCCCTAACACCATGCTTGCCATTTAAGACTTAAACATAGTTATCATGAAAAATTTAAGTTAACATTCACTTAACATTAAACTATAACCAATTTAACATTTGGTGCCACCTAGGATGCCACCTAGATTTTCATTTAACATTAACTTAACATCAAGTGTGAATGCACCATTAAAAGGTCACTTGTCCTTACACAAATTTCAACCTAAAGTGATTCCTTTTAGAGTTTAAATAAATCTAATGTGTCCACCCTATGCATTACACAAGCTGCAAAATCAATGGGTAGATTGAATATTTGGGCTTCAAAACTAAAACTGGATAACATGTTCATGAATTTTAGGTCTTTAGTGAATAATTATTCAATTTTGAAAATTCTTTTTGGATAACTAAAATATTCAAGAATAATATTTCAAAAGATTCATTTTCCTTCACACAAAAGAATTCTCTTAGAATTATTTTTTTTAAAAAAAACAAAATTCAGCATGCTTGATAATAATATAAGTTTTTTTGAACATGCATTTCAACTATGGTATACAACTAGAAAAAAGGAAAGTCTTTTCCCATGTTTTGTAACAAGATTAGAAGTTATGTAAACATCATTTTCACTTAAATCCACAACCTCTAGACATCAAATGGAATTAATAAGATCTTTTCAATCAACCATTTGGACACACTTTTGTGACAATTTTATATCAATTCACTACACTTGCAAATGCCTTTCTAGGTGGGGCATTCAAGGTCAAATTGAACACTCCGATCATTTTGCCACAAAATGTGTAAAAATATAGTCTCCACATGTTACCCCAAGGCCAATAATTTCATCTAATTTATGATAACAAGAAAATAATTAGCAGTTTATCAAATTCAAGGTGCGGTGGCTTTATAATTTTCATACTTCAATCAAAATTTAAAACCTATTTTTCAACAAATAACAAATTCATGTTGGCTTTTCCATATTAGAGGTACTAATAGGCTTGTTATATTGCTTACAACAAGATAATATGTTACATCTCCCTTTATAGCCCAAACAACAATGTAAAAACTCACATGGAATGTTAAGAATAAAGTTTCAATGTCAAAACTCACCCAAAAAAAATTAAACATCAATTGTTTGGTTTGCAAGGTCATCCATGAACAACATAGGTTGATTTAATGAGATTTCAAGGGCACCAGCCTACCAAAACAATGACATGTTAAAGCATTCCAAATTCTAAATGGCAATGTGTGTGATGTGTACTTGCCTCTAGTTCATATGATAGTTGTGCAAGATTAAACAATTGAAATTAATGGGGGACTAATTTCTTGAACAAATCAATCTATCCAACTCAAGGTGCCTAGGACCAAGTGTATATCATTGGGTAAAATTAACTTTCAAGCTATGATACATTGTTACATTTTTAGGATATTGCCATCCTTTAAAAAAAAATTGGCAATAGTTGTAACAACCACCAAATTAAAAAAAATACAAACCTCATGTCCTAGTGCATCAACATGGTAAATATAATTTTTTTGGTAAAGCACTGATGAGGCTTCTTGATATGGAAAAAGCTCTTCAAAACATGATACATTTACAAACAAAACAAAACAATACATAAATTTCCCCATGGGATACCTTTCACTTCATGCATCAATAATTGCATACTTGAAAAACACAGCCACAATCTACAAACCTTCTTGACACCCAAATTTAATCATTGAACATTTTTTATCCAACAATGCAACCGTTCGTGCATCATGAAATCTAGCCACTATTCCAACATATGTTGTGTTTCAAGGGGTAGAACCTAATTTTGAAGGCTAGAAAACTTGAGGATTGGGCAAGGATGTAAATTGTTATAGTTCATTTCAACATTCACGTAAGTGAATAGGGAATGTTTTTCTTGATCATCACAAACAACCATTGATATTGGCCCTAATGCAATGGGAATATGATGCCTCTTTGTTAAGGAGAAATTAGAAAAATTAGTAAACCTACTTCAACAATTCAAGTCAAGACATTGAAACCCCTTGGGGACATGGAGTCACACTATTTAGAGTCTATTTAGAGAAGAACAAAATATGAACGAAACTAGAAAAATCTTGGATTGAGTTGCTATTGAAGAGAAGCACAAAATGTAGACAAAAAACTTTAAAATCTTATATTGCATTGAATTTTTAAACTCTAAATTCACAAGATCATGAGTACCACAAATTTCAACACTTGAAAACCCTAGGGCTAGGATGTAGGTTCTAATGACAAAAAGTACAAAATCAACACTCAAAGCGAATCAATTATACAAAGAAATAAAAAAGTGTAAGAATAAAAAATAGAATTGAAAAGAAAATCATTCAATCAATTGCAATTCACAATGAACATAGAAAGTGTAAAACTTTCAATTAAGAACTTCTTAAAAACTTCAAAGGTTGTAATTTACTTTAAGTCTTCAACACTTTAAAAATCTGAAATTTGACCTTGAAGCTTGAAGATGAACTCCAACGCAAAGCTTCAAATTGCAAGCATTCTCCTTTCCTGTATCCCATCTAACAATCCTTGAAAGTAGTTGAATACTGATTCCATAATCTTGTTCTTGATCATCTCATTACTCCATAACTAAATAATGACATTACAAAATGGAATCCCATAAGAATTTAAAGGTAACCCTACCAATTAAAATATAGTTGTAAAAGTAGTATTGACAAATTAGCCTTCATTGCATTACCACTTGCTGGTGAAGTAGACAAAATTGAGGTATGCAAGATGATGAAAAAATTAGTCACAATGATAGTGGGGATAGTGAACAACGGTTGGTGTTGCGAGAAAGATTTGCAATTTAGGGTTTAAGGTTTGCCACAAGGTGATGATCAGCCACTAAGTGGTAGTGGTATTAGGCCAAAAAATCAGAATAAAGCCCCTTGGTTTTAGCATGGGCTTGTTGTAGGCTCCTCACTTGTGTAAGGTGTTGCCTTTTGACAATTTTTCGCCAAAAAAATAAAACCCTATTGAGGGGATGATGATCACTACATGAATTATTATGAAGGGGTGGGTAAGTTTTGCATGTGGTCAGCTCAGTTATCTAACTCTATACACAGAGGAAGTCCTGAGATTCTAATCAGAACAAAAAAACAGAAATTTAACTACATTTGTAAACTGCCTGTGTGTCAGCGCCCACTTCTCCTCATTATAACAACTCAGATGCAAGGCTCATGATTGACAAAGTATGGCAAGCATTTGCTAAATGACATGCATCATAATATAAAATGTGTACGCGAACGTACTCACAGTCTGAAAATCTAAAGGGTCACAGAACTTGTTGGGCTTAAAAAACTACATTTCTCGTGAGACTCAAAATTTTGACATGACACATACAACTTTAAAAAACAACTTGTGGTGACTAGTCGGACCATTATGACATGCTCCATTGAGTTCACTATTTTCAAAACAATAATTTTGCAAAATGTTACTTGAGTGGCAAATGGGAAGGTATGGCTAAGCTATGCTTCTTCCCCCAAACTGTAAGCTTACTTCCTCTTCATAAGGCTTCCAGAATATGTTGAGATGACACTGTTATGTTTGTTCATTCATTGAAGTCTTATGACCCTTAAGCAAAAGATTCTTATGATGCATGTGCTTCATTGTGAGAAAGTGTTTTCAACAAATTTTATTTATCAAAAGTGACACTTGATCATGACTTTTTTGTTGGAGACACTTGATGCATTCAAACATAAAGGTGGGCAGCACTTACTATCGCTAATCCACTTGTGATTGATTGGATGACTTACTTTTCTAATGTGCCACCGAGTAAGTTTAAGAATTTTTCATAGTGTGATCAATTGTGTTCTCTGAAAACCACCAGAACATGCCCGCTATTTAGGGGTTGGAGTAGGGAGGAGACTAAGAGAATCTCCACTAGTGCTCAGTATGGGGTGCTGATTATGTGACCTACACAAATATTTCTCCCATCCGAGTTTAGTTATATAATGTTTTGGAGGGGACCCACAGAACTAAAACTGGGACTGCAAATAAGTGGGAGACTACTAATAGCAAACCACCTGGACCAGTCACTATGATTGGCCAATCAGAAACAGGGAGAACCAGTCAGATCACATTTATTGCACTCTTCTCTAGCAGGTATTAAGCAAAATTGCTTGGCCAAAACCATTTAGCTGAGCCAAACCCACATGCTTTGCAGGGTCATGAACTGAGCACAGGCGGAGTTGCACTAATATCAAACTAGTTTATTACTTTGGTGAAACCTCCAGTCAAGTTTCATGTAAACCTTTCCAAAACAAGCTAGTTGCTGGATGTATAGGTTAGAGGTGTGGTTCCAATTTAGGTTATCAATTAAGTGTAGTAAGTATCCCAACAAAATGAAAGAAGATATATTGCAGAATTATTTGTAAGTTCCAGTGATTTCTTTTGGACATATTTTCTCATTTTTTAGACAACACATCTGGGAGCCTCTTGGAGGCTTTTAAAAATTCCCACCACCCTGATTGTGAAAGGCTCGGAAATCTAAGAATGAGTCAATCAGACAAATAAACCAACTGCTTGATTTGAAGTGAAGATCATGGGTGAGTTGCGACAAAAATCTGAAGCTCAATGGTTTGGTAGATGATGACATTTAACACTTTATTGGCACCTTCTGACAGTGGACAAGTTGTTTTAGTGGACAGGAGTTGCCCAAGACATTATTAGACATTTCAGTGTCAATTTCAAGACGCCAAACACCTTCCTAATTATTGCAGCTTATTATGGACTACAAGACAACGAAAAAGTCAAACAATCATCAAAATAAATCAGATACAAACGCGACATCATATGACTTTGCAATTGTCAGAGCTACGAAGAGGGTCCAGATCTGATTAATCCAGATCAATTATGCTGCTGTGATCTCCTGTATATGATCATGCCATTTGAACCTTATACCCATACTCCATAGCCAATATGCTACGGAAAAGAATTGCATATTTGCTTGCTAAATCGATTTAAAATTCCTGAAAAAGCCATCTTTGGCTTATGAGGCAACTCATGGTTAATGGGTTCTAGAAGCTAGTTGCTGATGGGTATGTAACACTGATTGAATTTGGAATATGAACTTCCACTTGGAAAAGATATTGAGTACCTAGGCTACTACTCACATGTATTATAATTCTGACATGTTTACAAAACTGACCCATAATTATAGCATATTCCATCACCAGCAAATTGTAGCTCTTTCCAAGAGCGCCGTTCTTCAAACAATTGAACTATGAAACAATGGTAGTAGATCAACTAGTGGCCCAATATGGGAAGCTCAAACCCAATTTCGGGCTTTTTTTTTATGGCAATTTTGAGACTTTATGAAGCCACTTTTATGCCCAGTGCATGAAATTGTCAAACTCAGATTAAAAATTCTGTTCACACCGTGACCCAGCTGCCTCCCCCAGAGGCTGCGCCCACAGATGTTCAAGGATACATCCATAGAAAGGATGTGTATAATGTACACAGATGAAATCTGAACTCACAAATGTTCAAGGATGCACACATGGAACAGATGTCAAATGCATGTTATACGATGATGAAGAATATGCGTGTGTGCATGAAGAATGCTGCATTGGTAAACCACATGGGACTATATGAAGGTGTGTAACATTAAAGATGTGGGCAGCCATGTGATGGCCTGTGGGCCGACAGTTGCAAGGACTGCCCATACAATAAAAATCCAGTTGACCTCTTGTGAGTGGTTCACTAGTGAGCAGTGTGTATTTTCTTTATTTTGTGATGTAGAGGAGTTGGTGATCATCCATAAGCCGATTTAGCCAAATTTGGTGATTAACAAAATATGAAAGTGAAAATTAAAAACTCTTGTATATTTTTGGCTAGCATGTGTAGAAATCTGGCGATTTCCAACTGGTTTTTGAAAAAAAATTAATTTTTGGCAATTGCTTTTGCAAAAAATCATTGAATTTGAAACCCAAAAAAAGTCCAAAATTTTGCCAAAAAAAAAAGGCTAGTAGTTAGTTACTAGTGAGTATAAGAATTGGGGCTTATAAGTCAATAGTAGGCACTTCTTTTGACAAATTGAATTCTTTAATGAAGTTAACCAGTCTAACAACTGGGAAACCTGTACAATCTTGCAATATTTGTTGACAGTGTTTTATTTGTATCGATATCTGGAAAGAAAGATTCAGAGAGTGCAAACATCCAAGTCAAAATTATTAGGTGACTGATATGTAGAGCTCATTTCAGTCCTTCTAAAGTAAAATAAGCCCTGACTACTATAGTACAGGGGCGGCTTCAGTACACATTTGTCGAATAATTAATTAATTAATATTGAAGATTCCAGTCCGAGAATAGAATATTCTCAGAATATTTCCAAAAAATTCTTCATTTTTCTTCACACAAAAAAAATTTCCTGTGAAATTTTTTTTAAAAAAAATTCATCATTTCTGACAATAATAAAATTTGTGCTGAAGCTCCAAGTTCCTACAGTATGTTTATTGTAACAAGTTTTTTCAATTCAAATCATTATCTCCCAATTGTACCTTTGCTACTGCTGCTTCAGCAGAAAGACAATTTTTTATTTTTTTTCATAACATTACGTTGCATGGAAAAGCACAAGGAAGGAATATAGCTGTGTATATAATAATAATAATTACCGATATTTGATCATTGCTGAAATACACCCCTCCAGTTGGAACTCCTTTGTCATTTGCCAAATAGGTTTGGTGCCGACATGGGCAGAAACCCATTCATGAATTGCATGGGTAAAGACAGTAGGTAGGTAAGTAGAAAGAGGTTGCAGGTGATGGTTGTCGAAGAATATTTGGATTTTCTTTTCTGAACGATTGCATTTCTGTTGGACATGCACTGTTGTCTTTCTTGTGCAGGACTAGCTTTTCCACAGGCATATATTCTGCTCTTTATCTTGCTTTTGATGTGCATTTGAGGTTGTTGTCAAACTTTGATCAACAATATAGTAACCAGTAGCAGCTAGGGATGCATAACTCTTTACGGGGAGGCCAAATTCCTGGTGCTCAAGCTTTAAGTTTTTTAAGAAAATAGAAAAAACTATGGGGGGGCGGAAAAAAAAGGACCAAAGATGAACCTAATCCTTTCACATTTCAATCACACATTTTTTATATTGAACGCTCGAATTGGACCCCAAGTCTTGAGACACACTCTTTGTACCTTTTAAAAAAAGAGTTTTTTTAAATGTGAAGAAGCATCCAATTCTAAGTTCAATTTGATTCTAAGTTTGAGAAAATTTGGAAGTCTCATGCCATTTGACATATCCAGCATTGTACCATAGGCCTTTAAATGGAATTTACTATGAATTATGTATCAGGATCGGTTCTCAAATACCCACCTTGAGAACTGTTGGTTATATTACATAGGTAGGGTAGGTTATAAGGTTTTTTTTTCTTCTATTTTTATGTTTTTTATTATAAATATGTTTAGGATTTCAGGATTAATAACTTATGTAGATGAAATTCCAATAATCTAGGTAGGTTATTAAAAGTTGAAAATTCAATACCTGACCCATAAAGGTCTTGCTGGTTCTTGGAGTAATATGTACTAAGTGGGTAGATTATCTATTGGTTTTCAAATAAATTAACAATCAATTAGTAGTCTATCCATAACCGGGTTGATGATCAAGTGTTTTCTCAATAGCCAGTCAAGACTAGTTCCAACATTGCACATGAATTCCTTCAAGCACTCACCCATAATTGTGGCAATACCAGTATCATTGCATCATTGTAGTTGCTTGACAGGGACTTTTACTATTTGTAATTCGTTTCAACAAGTTTTCACACAAGGTAAGCTTTCCCATTTTGAGTATATTACCAGTGTGTCTTGTGTTGTTATCACATATAGTAATACTGAATGAATTTTGAAAGGGTATAATGTACTCGTTCTTAAGGTGTAATGCTGAAATTCAATTTTCAACAAAAATAAATAAAATTTTGACATAAATTCGCAATTCAAGATTACCTACAACTTGGGTTGAAAAATTGCAAAATCATCTCCACAAAACACTACTCATCAAGGACCTTCCAATGTTACATAGAGCACACCCCAATTTACTTAACATTATGATTTGAACTGACAAAATTGTACAATGTACAATAAGTCTAAACATTGTGAACCCACCTCAATGTACCCAATCTCATCAAGGGCCTTTCCAACCATACCAAGAGCATGATAGGGGGTGCCTTGGTTTGGGAAATCTCACTATGACAAAACATACAAACAACCTCCCTTACTAGATGAATGGTTGTAAGCTCCCTATACCCTTATAGAGGACCTTACAGATTTGACCAAAGGCGATTATAGGGAGCTTATAACAATTAGTGCCCTTAGTGGAAGGCCTTACCCCATGAATTTTTTTTCTGCTGTAACCTGATGGCCTGGCATAGTGAAATCAGTTAGGTACTTGTGAAGCCTTCGGGCAGCCCCCAAGCTTTTGAAATCCTGGTGTGCTAAGTCTGTATAATACAATCTTAGGACATGAAATTGTCCCATCATTGATACATAAGGACACAAATGAATTCCATCCGATCTTAGGGATGATATTGTCATATCAATAAATAGATAGCATAGCCTAGGGTCAATTTCCAAGTTGGAAAAATAAATAAACTTATTTTTTTCAATTTTTTTTTTCTTAATTATTTTTTCGTGATCTACTATGATACCCTCATATGAGGAGTTAAAATCATTCAGATTGAAGCCTGTGATAATTATGATAGTGTTCAAAACCTCAACTTAATCATATATACAAAAATTCATTTCACTATTTAAAACATAATTTAATGACGAAACTAAACCTAGGGTAAAGTATATAGTACAGATACAAGTGAATTTCCATCCCATCTTAGGAGATAAATGTTAAACAACTAAACATTTTTAGCCACTGAGTTACCTACCCCCTGTGCTCTACATGTTACCATGATGACTGGAAAGGCATGTATGTATGTACCTACCTACTTCCCCCTCCCCCAATGTCCCCATGTTACTAAAATGAGTGGAAAAGGCAAGTAGTACTTCCCAACAACTCTTGTGTCCCAATTATGTAGCCCCTCAGAGGACACAGGCAGCAGCAGCAGCAGCAGGAGCTGGGCCCTGCCCCAACTCTACTGAATTTCAGCCATGTTCCCATAAGAAGCCATCTGACTTGTTGGCTACCAGGTCGGTAGATGCACGTGGATGGTTAAGGAAACACATAACCAGTGTGGTTAACTATGGTACAGGAATACACCAGAACATTGTCTCTTTCCTGTAAGTTCTCCCTGTGGGACACACAGCCAGGGTTTCTTTTAAGGATTTTGTGATTTAGTCAAATTGGCAATCATACACAAAATAATTTAGCCAAAATTTGGCTACATACTAGATATGAAAGTAGGAATATACATAGATTTTTATTTTTATTTTTATTTTTATTTGGGGGGGGGGTACCTACTAGAACTTACCATTAAACTCTGGCAATTTGGATTTTTTTTCTTCGAAATCTGGCGAACTGTCGTGCATGATGCGCTTGAATTCGTCTGTAGTTGCCGGAACGAAATGGAGAGCGGCAACGCGCAAGGCAAGTAGCACTTCATTAGCGTCTCTTTCCATTAGGTTGCTATGATCATAGCAGAATTATTGAAAGCCACTGACATAGGGCCTTGTTTCTAGTTGAAGAGACAGTAGCTTTCCATTAGCGAGCTGCAAGTGTCTGAAAATACATGTTAAGAACTCTGGGAACACGTGTTCTCATGAAAAAATCAGGCGACAGATTTCATTGTAGGGCGAGTCAGAGTTTGACACAAAGCTCCTGCAATTCGTCAATGTTTGATCGGTAGAGGTATGAGATGACTGTGATCAGAGTTAGTTGAGGAAAACATAATGGAAAGCTGCTTTGCTCTGATCAGGGAATCTGTGATCACAACAGCCTAATGAAAAGATGTCTATAGCGTGGTAGTCAGATCTGCACAGCTAGGCTTGCACACTCAGCGAGGGAGGCAGGATACATTCATGATGGCAGCAAGTTCGATCGAATACTACCAGGTACGCTTGCGGGACGGCTGTTGTCACGCAAAAAGACTTAATTATCCCTTTGCTCATGAAACATTTGCAGATCTTCAAGAGACTTAGTTCTGTAGTGATCCTCATTCACAATTCAACTCAAAAGTGAAAAAGTTGGAGTGGGCCAGTGCACTAATTGCCCAGAGTTTGTACAAGTCCGATGAGTTCTTCGGAGTTGCAAGGGTGATTGCAGAACTCACATGATTTAGTGCTGTAGACTTTTCCAGTACTAGAAGGCTGCAAAGGCGGGCGCACGGATTCTTGATGTGGGTAGTGATAGTGTTGTTTCATGTTGAGAACAGCTAGCTGGTCAGCGCTGTACTCATCCTTACGTCTAATTGAAAGAGTGATCACATCAATTGTGCTTTCACGATTCATACATCTTTCAAACCTAGACCTCATATTATATGAAGTTTCTTCCTGCCTGCAGCAAAGAGTGTGTTACAAGTCATGACTTGTTCTGGAGTTTGTGATTTCCTGCTGCTGCATGAATCATATTCGTCTTGTCTTCAGATTGGTATTATAGATCGTTCTATGTCGTGGAGTTGTTTTAGACCGCCAGGAGCATTTAGCTGTTATTAGCTGTACAGTAGTGCCCTCCTGCAGCAGTTTTCCGATTAAGTCTCCATGACGAGGAGAGAAGGATCACCAACAAAAGCAGGGCTGGAGCTGCCCTGGTACCGAAGGGTACTGCGCGCTTCTGCAGGTCAGAAAGGGTTCAAGCAGCAGCAGCAGCAGCAGGGGCAGCTGCTGCGGCAAAAGTTTCAATCCAAGAGTATTTATCTCGTTTTCGCCGCGGTTGCTGTGTGCATACTGGTTGTCTGGAGCGTAAGCTACGAGATCGACTTCAAGGACGCCGTAAATTCGGAACAACCCGATCAAGAACAACGTCGTGGTGAAACAACACTTCAGAAATTAGCTGTTCGAAAATTCGGTTCAGATCATGAGCTGGAGAAACAAGTCATTGATCAAGCTGACGCGATTCAGGAAATCACGTCGGAAGAAGTCTATCAAGCACCACCAATGGATGAGGATGTCAAGAGACTTTTCACAGAGATAGACGCCGAGATGCAACAGGTCTTCAACTCAAACCAGGAGTTCACCAAATTTGGACCCAGAATTGAGAACTGGGATGAGCAACGTGAAGAAATCACCAAGGCAAAGCTGATGAAGAATACTAGATCAAGTAATGCAGTAGGAGCAGCAGCTGAAGATCTGCATCGTAATGATGGTGATGATGATGATGATGATCAGTATTACTCGAGTTCTTCATCAAAACGTGATCCTGGTCCTCGCATCCTTCTGGTGACGAGCTCACACCCAAAATCTTGTCCAAACCAACGGGGAGATCAGATGCTTCTGAAGGCCATCAAGAACAAAATGGACTATTGCCGATTGCATGACATCCAGATCTACTACAACCTGGACAATATTGATGACGACATGACACTGTGGTGGGTGAAGGTATTCCTGACGCACATGCTGATGCGGAAGCACCCAGAGGTGGACTGGATCTGGTGGATGGACAGCGACGCCATCTTCACGGACATGTCGTTCCAACTGCCGTTGGAGAAATACGCGAACTACAACATGGTGCTGCACGGGTGGGATGACGCCCTGTACGTGAAGCGAAGCTGGTTGGCTCTCAATGCTGGTGTTTTCTTGATCCGGAACTGCCAGTGGTCTTTGGACCTCTTGTACGCTTGGGCTCCCATGAGTCCCAAGGGTCCTGTCCGTGACGCCATTGGTCCGCTCCTTAGCAAGGCCCTCCCTGATCGACCTCCAGGCGAATCTGATGATCAGTCTGCACTTGTGTACCTCATACTCTCAAACAGGTCAATTTATTCTCAAATCTCTACCCCCCTCCCCCCCATGAATCCAATCCAGTGTTTTTTTCTTTCTTTTTTCAAGCACTTTTGTTGTTTTTGGACCCCAAAATTTGGAAACTTTTTTGTTTGTAGTGCAAATTCGTGTATCAATTCTTCTTCTTTTTTTGGAAAAATGGGACAAATTCTTGATATCACAAAAATTGGAAAACAAAACCCTGATTGGGTGCAGTTTTCCTTTTCTTCCTTTGAGCAATTTTTTTAGTTTTTTCCACACAAAAAAACGGGGGAAATTTTGAGAATGTTTGCTTTCCTAGTGCAAATTTGACTAATTCTTCTTTTTGGGGAAAAATGCGCCATATTTTTGATATCACAAAATTGGAAAATAAAAAGCCCTGGAAGTTGGATGTAGTGACTAGGTGAGGCACATGGAATCTGACCCTAGTTAAGAACATTCTCACAGAAAATTATATGGGATCCTCATCTGTCTGAGCCTGCAGTAAAAAATGTAATCCTTGATCTGAATTTTGATGTGGTTTTTTGTGATGAATGCAGGGAGAAGTGGGGTTCCAAGGTATACTTGGAGAATTCCTACTACTTCCAAGGGTACTGGAGAATTTTGACAGAGAAATTTGAAGAAATGATGGCCAAATACAAGCCAGGAGTGTATGGGGATGACCGGTGGCCATTTGTAACTCATTTTACGGGTTGTGAATTTTGTGAAGGAGTCATTAATCCGGGCTACACACCCCAGTTATGCCAAACCCAAATGGAACGGGCTATCAAATTCGCAGACAACCAAGTCATCAACCAATATGGTTTTCGGCACACTACCCTGGAAGAAGCAGGGTCAGTCGAATCCATTCAGAAATCAGCTGAACATTAAGTCAATTGCCAATTTGATGACCACTCATCAAGTTGCCTAACTTACGCAATGGGTTTTGTTCTACTTCACATCCAACTCAGAACAATATTGTTCAGTAATTGTTATGTTTCTTGCACCCGCACGTTCCACCTATTTAAATCAGATCACACATTAATCCCTGCACTCTATCAATAGAATTAGGCAACTTGGGATTGATGGGTGCTATGACCTTCAAATCCGACACCGGAATTCAACACATTGAGAGCTAATGGTTGTTACTTCCTGCAACAATGGCTAGAAAGTTGAGCTCTGAATTCAAATTCTAATAGGGATTTAACACATTGAGAAGCTAATGGTTGTTACTTCCTGCAACAATGGCTAGAAATTGGATCAGCTCTGAATTATAATTCTAATAGGGATTTAACGTGTCTGAAAATCTAAATCTTGCAGAACCAAAGGGAAAGAGGTTTAGAGTAACATAATCCCAGGCCATTATAATATCCCACGTTGACTATCTAGTAGTAGGATACAGTACTCTAGTCAGCAATAATGAGATGCTGTAAGATGGCCATTGTTTCCACACCTTTGTTAGAGAGAAAAGCTACCCAATCTATCTAGCTCTCAGCTTGAGTGAACCAGTTGTTGAAATCTCAAATTAATAGGTAGGTTGAGAATTCAAATCATGACCAGATCAGTTTCAGCCTCTCCCTTATCTATACTCTTTGAAAATCACATTCATACATTGGACACTGCTGGATGATTCACATGACAGCAGCAACAGCAGAAGAGTAGTAGTGCTGTATCTAATGTTCATGTACCGTATTTTCCATCATAGTTGCTAGATCCAGTTCCCCCATATTTTTTTCTCTATTTTCTGAGCAATGTGGGCTATCTTAATTCAACTTGTGACATTCTTTCAACATGTCACTGATGACTATGCCTTGCATGGAAAGGATATATGGTGAGTTCTATCCTGTGATAATAAGTTCCTTACCTTTGCATTGTGTGGAAGTCTATAATATTTGGTGGCATGTAATAATTTAATAGTTTAGAATGGCTTCTAGATCTTATTTCCATATGTATTGGAAATTTTTAGGTTGTTATGGAAGGGGGTTAGGAAGATATTTGTGGTGCTTTTGGTGATCATTATTCAGCATCCTACTCAAGATGTCAGCAATTTGTATCACAACATTTTTTCCTCTACACCTTTAATTCACCAGATGTGACAGAATCTATCATGCAATATTTTTGTCTTGTCCCTTGTGGTGAGCAAACTTGCCAATTTGCAAATGGCATCTTACTTGAGCACCAAGTGACATTCAACCCTGTAGAACATGTTGTAGATATGGTACCTTGCTGGGTTTTGTCTTTATGAGAACAAAAGGCAACATAATTTGCACATTGAAGGGGAAAATGAATGGTAATGACAAGCCCCCAGCAAAAGAAAGAAAAAAAAAGGTTCCCTTCCAAGATAAATGTAAGTGTCTCTCCAGTCTCAAATGCACCACCACCCTCCAAAGTGATTTCAAAAGGAACCCTTGATCCCAGTTTTAATTTTTTACTTTTCTTGGATGGAATATCTCCTGTCCAGTCTTCAGACCAGTTCTTTGGATTTTTTAAACTTCTGGTTCATGTGATTTTAACAAAAATATATTTACAAGAAAAATCTAAAGAAAATTCAAGTTTGTTAATAGAAATCAACATAAATTCGAAAAGTGCAAAAGAAACAATGAAAAATCATCTTCGGAAATTGCATGTTTAAAACAAAAGTTTAAAAAACTACATAGCAAGAATGCATTGTGTTGGGGTTTTTGGTGTGAATGACAACAAAGATGTTGATGTTTCTTGTGCCCAAACCATGTAGTGTATTCTTTGTTATAATAGTTTAGTCTTAGTTCTAAACCCAAAAGCTAAAGCAAAAAATACATTAATATTTGAGAATAAATTAAATGGGATAACATCACTGGAAAAAAAATGTGAATGTAAACCATTCTATTATTACAAAAATATTTGAGAAAGGAACGAATAGCCCTTCAAGAGGAATTGTGGAGAGGCAACAAGCCCAAAAAAAGGCTTATGCGCCTAGAAGTTCAATCTTTTTTTTCTTACAAAATATCCTTTGAAAAAAGATGATGTGCATTAAAAATAATTTTGAAAGACCTTGACTTTTTAATTGTTAAAAATCATTTGCATGTGCAATTTGTGAAAATGTGTGGTTGAAGCATTTGACTATGCATTTATGTCAAAGAATTTTATTTTCTTCCAAAAAGAAATTTTCACAAAAGATATCACCTAAGGTGGTGGAGAAAATGAAACAGTTATATGTTTTCCCAATCTTAACAAAATGTTATTTTATACTTACAAGCCTTGGTTTGTGAATGTTAGAAAGTGTTCATCATATTTTTGCACTTGTGATTAATTTTTTGGGAGTTGATTGATAGCCAAAATATATTACCATCAAAAAATTTGAAACTATAAAACTTATAGGGCAATATTTATTTAAAATTTTGAAATTTTACTAAGTTGTTAGAACAATATGATTTAAATTATTGCCTATATGAAAGATGAAACATTTAACTCAAATATTATAACTCCACTAAGATTAGTCATAGGTTGTGAAATATTGGATTTGGAAAAAAAATTCAAAGCAATTTTTTTCAGCAATGCATTTTTAAAAACATGTCAACATGTGACATTGAATGAAAAAGTTTGCAAAAGCTTGAAATATGCATTTATCAAGTTTGCAAAAGAGAATTTGGAAAAGTGCATAACCTAACCCAATAAATCTAGGAATGACAAACAAAAGTGGAATAGAGCATGTATTGATTTAAGCCTTTGCCCAAGGAAACTTAATACCCTAATGAAGACAATGTAATTTTCAACTTGAGAAAAAAATTCTTTATCTTTTTCTTTTGAAAACTTTGAAAAAAATAATAATGTCTTGACATGTAGAAAGGTGGAATTTGTTTTGGTGAACAAACATGGTGACATCATTGAAGTTGGATAAAATGAGAAGGAATGAAGTGATTAGATTTTGAGGTCTAGATGGAGCAAAAAAAAAAAAATGAAATTCTGGGTGTGTGCAACAACAGTAATGTAGGATGTCCATAGTTGTATGCCAGCATTGTGTAAAATTTGCAAGGCAAATGGGCCAATACACATGGAATGGTGCCATGATTATTGCAAAGACTATGATAGTCCCTTAGACAGAGGCAATGAACAAATGGACCTACTTCTCCTCCTATGAAATACTTTTGCAGGCAGCTGAAAAAGGTAACCAACTCAATTGCATCACCACTTTTCCAGGTCTTTTAGCTGTGTCCAAAATCATCAAACAAGTATAAATTTCAAGGCATGATTTATTGGCAGAATGGCAGAGAAAGAGAAAGCTGGGACAACTTCCAGGCTGAGCCTATGAACCCTTTTCTCCACCAAACTTGTCAAATTGGCTTAGTTTTTTATATCATCAGCTCAGTCAAATTATGGCTTGTGGTCACTTCGTCCATTGGGTCTAACCAGAGGGAAGAGACTTGCATCCAAAGGTGTGCCATTTGAGTTGAGCTTGAAACCAACTTTGCAGGTGTCCCTGCTTTCTTTATAAGTTGATTATGTTTAAATCACCTAACTAATGTTTGGTGGTTTCATCATCTCTCATGATCCAGATGGTTCTATTCATCACACTAATATGCAGAGCACTGGTCCCAAGAATTGATCAGCAATTTGAATATAACTTTTTTCTCCTTTGTGTATACATTTCCTCAGTTTGCACAAAAATCCACATCTTCTTTATTAATTCACTTGTCTGTCTGTCCGTCGGACGCGACAGTTCCGCATTTTAATTCGCCGGCAGAACCGGCCTCTGCATTTTCTATGGCAGAACCGGTTCTGCCGGTGAATTAAATAGGTACCCTATCAAACTGGGTTTTTACTCCTGCAAAAGCTAGCGGGTAACTTTACCAAACGGCAGTAATAAGTA
>Ga0209208_10004365_pt1 | contig 20035 bp, 18 predicted proteins | sample S1TSphfallax_3_FD_187694 | JGI IMG/M metagenome (GOLD analysis project Ga0209208, IMG submission 187694) | Host-associated microbial communities from peat moss isolated from Minnesota, USA - S1T2_Fd - Sphagnum fallax MG (SPAdes) (version 2) | ecosystem: Host-associated > Plants > Peat moss >...
GGCAACACTAACAATCCCAATGACCACTTTCTTGTGATGACAACATGAACGTCATATGAAACGTTTAAGAAATCACTAGACATGTTCAAAGCATACTCTCCAAAAAGTTCCACACCAACAAAAACAGTAGAACCAAACTACCCCATCATCAATTCAGGCAATGATTCTGACCTTGAACATGCCTTCCAGCTTATTGGTGAATTGGCTCCCACACTCTGTCTTAAGCTGCCTCCAGACATATCCAAAACAAAAACCAAGAGAATCAACATAAATAGCTGCACTGTGCAAGCAAGCAACTACATGAATACTGCTCTCCTAAAGAAAGGAAGTAAAACTTGGAAAACTTGAAATAAGGCAGATTGTCAGAATGTCACAGTGTATTTTAATGCCATTGTGGAAAAGAGCTCAAATAATTACTTAGTTTGCAACACCAACATGAACATTTTTAGAGCATACTCCAAATAAAATCCTGAATTTCACACACAAATCAATGAAGATAGTAGTGTCTAGTAGAGTCCTAAATTGTTCCATACATAATGAAAGTAAAGCTACAGCAATTTGGCAAAGCTGAAAACTAACTGAGACACCAAGTTGATAGAGTAAACATGATGAAAGTACCTTGGAAATCATAGACTTCTCGGCATCAATGGATGCACTCTTTCCCAGAAGTAATCGCTTTGCCAAATCTTTCTTATAAAATGCCTCAAATACATCCTTGCCCTGTGTCCCATGTGATAGAAAACAGTCAGACATGGTCAATACACCCAACTAAAGCAAACTTCAATTCCTGAGCCAGGGAACTACTTTGTGATTTCAGTAGAACCCATCAACAATCCCCACTCCAAAACATACCTGGATGAATCTAAAAAGAACAAGCACTTTGTCAAGTGTTCCTTCAAGCTCCTCTTCAGAGGTCCCCTTGTTTCCAGCCCGAAGCTTGCTATCAATAAACTTAGCAATCAACTCTGCAGGTCGATTCTGAACCCACAAAATTTGGCAGAGCTGTTGGTCAACAATCTGAAATCCTGGGTGTCTGTTTTGTTAACTTCTGAAACTGGCAACTTCTAGGAGCATACATATCTCACTGCACTGGGACCATGGCCATCCTAAAAAATCTTTCAACCCTAGGCAGACAATTCAAAACATCAACACATCAGACAGTTTTCATCCAGTTCCCTCTTTGGGGATCTGACTTATGGCTGTTGGACACTTTTGCACTACTTTCTTGTTGAACAACAATCATTCGCCCTGATGATTACTACTAGCAAATACACTCTAGTGACCTTGCTAGTTCTCCATTGTAACACAGAATTCCATGTGTAGAATAAATCACCAGATGCCTGTGAAAAAGAGGTGGACGACAGTTCGTGTTAGATAACCTGACGAAGGTTGATGAGATGTTCAAATGCATCTTTGAGAGTGTTGGAGAAGCTTTCATTTTTTGAGAAGCTTTCTTCCCAAATGACATCAAGGCGGGCCTTCAAATCCAATAACCATGACACCATATCCTTGTCTTTTTCTTCATCCATTACAGTATTGTGCCCTGTCATCTTAATGTATGCACTCAAAGCCTGCCGCAGAAGCTCCAGGGCATTTACACGGGAGAAAAGAGAATACATTCTCTGAAGATCTCCAACACGGTTTGCATCCATCAGCATTCGGAATCCCTGAAAAAATACTCAAAAATCTTACTTCACGCATGAATCTAGAATTTCCTTAGATAAAGGCTATAAATTTGACTACTTGGAAATCCTTGAAGACTCCCCAGACCATGCAGAATGAATGATGTGATCCTCATCAAAAGGCTTCAGCACTAATGTTGCCTTCATTATTAGAAATGAAAAAAGATCTGAAACAGTGCACATAATTTCAGACTGTACCAGGCAAGGTAAAAGATTGCATAACACTACCTACCCACACCAGTAAGTGATCAACAATACAAAACTATACCCACAACATACAGTAAGTACAAACCTTACCTTATCAAGCATTCCAGCTGTATGCCGGTCAAGCAGCTGTTTTTCTGAGGTGGCAATTAAAGCCTTCCGTGTACCTGCATCCAAATAGAGTAAACACCTCTCATTCTCTTCATGTAGTCGTGCCTGCAAACAGAACCCAGACCAGAACAAAAGCAACACAGACACACATACATCAGACATGATCAGAGACATAAAACTGAGGGAAGTGCAGAAATTTGACTAACGATGCATTTGCATCAGTTACCTTAGCAGAGCATGCTTGCAATCAACTTGACAGAAGGCAGCAGGCTAACTGCACATTTAAGTGGGACCTCATCTCCAACCATGCTTATAACCACTTTGATGCACCATAAAGCAAACTTACACCAAAACAAAGGGCAGTACATCTACACTCAAAGTAGAGAGAAAATTACTGTCTTGATATCCTGGTTTGCCCCTCCCCAGGCTTTAGCCAATTCACCAAATATGTTTACTGCAAAGGAGAAGTAAGCTACCCTTACTCACCTCCACATGTTTCAAATAATCTGGCACATCAGTTTGCTGCATAAAACGTGTTCCTTCAGCAGCATAGAAATCAGCAGTGCACTCTAGAAACTGCCTTTCAAAGCTTTCTGAGTAAATACCCAGAGCACTGAACATTCGCAATAAGTGCTTCAGAAGTGTTCGATCCACTGTCTCCCCCATCCTGCACATCATTTAAAATATGCTCTCCTGAGGATCCCTGGACATCTACTAAAGAAACCTGTCTGCACAACATGGAAGATCCAACCACAAACCACTGTACACTTGGACAACAATGCAGCATCATCTTCATCATCTGGTATTGCTCTAGTACAATCACCTAGAAGCAAAAGGCCACATTTTTGAACAGTCAAAATCATGCACATTTCAGAAAACCTAATTTTAAAGTTCTTCAATGGCCCAGGGAAAATCAGACACAGTTTTGGCCTCCTCATGGAACAACGAATATTTGACTTTTGGAAGTGAATGCTCAAGAGGGTTCACTTTTGGGAAATCTTCTTTAACAAAATTCCTGAAGGCATGTAAGATGTTCACCTCTCTTGTTCAATGAGACGAAGAAGACCAGAGACAGTTTTCAACTCAACTTCCAGGCATGCAGAGAGGTGGCGACGGAAGAGCTGCAGACCCATGTCCCAGAGGGACCGTACACCTGAGTTTTGAATGACATAGGTGCGGTCAAGGTAGAGTGCAATGCTGCGTATTAAAAGCATTTGATCGCAGTGACCTTGCCAACAGCTTGCAACATGCGACAAAAAAACAACCACATCAGGGCTCTGCCCTACTAGCAATCGCAGCTCAGCTGCAATGTGCACCTCGCATTCTTGCTGAAGCCTCTGATATAAATTCCCAGCCATTTTGTGTAAGCATAGATCTTCAACTGCCTGCAAAAAGAAGCATGGAATAAACAAAACACAACACACCACATGGTCAACTTGGATCCCGGAGATACTTGGCAACTTCAACAGGCCTGAATAAGAATTCAGTTCTTACCTGATAAAGCTCCTCCAGGCTGCAACTAACTGGCTGCTTTTGGTGGATTGCAGTGACAGCTTCCTTGATCTTAGCCCATGTGATGTCCTCAAAATTATTGGGAAGCTTTGGTTTCTCTGCAATCCAGGTAACCAATGGCTTTCAGAGCTAAACCCACCTTCATATTTTAGTTCAGACGAAGAGTGCTCAAGCAGTACTCCACTGTACTGGTTCTACTAACAATGCATTGCGCAGCATACGGTAATTACTTTGGCACTCACAGTCTTCCTTGCAGTCATGCTACATTGTTGCTTAATCAGCATCATACACAGTGAAGTGCAGTATGGTTCAACAGATAGCCACTTTGTCATTGAGAGTTTTGTACAGCACAGTGCAACATGCTTTTGAGGAGTGAATCTGTGGTTGCAAGGAAAATTTTTTGTTCAGTTTCTAGGTTCACAGCTTCATTCGAATTGCCACACTCATGAAGAAGTTTGAGAGTGAAGAATAATTTGATGGATGTAGTGCTCCTCCCCAGAGCACTATGTCCTTCTCAGGAGGATACTCCTTGTGTGCATGACATCATCATGGGCCTTGAACATGCTATCAAAAAGCAGAGGAGACATCAGTACGAACAGGATGATGGTACTCTATAGCAGTGTGCAGAACCCTAATCGCAGAGTTCTTATGCAAAACCCTAAATGAAGAGAAAGAACTCAGGGAAGACAAATTCCAGTTACCTTTGAAAGGCTTGATGACAAGCTTCTTGGCAGGGTTGGGCGGCGTGGCCTTCTTCCTCGATAAGTTGGTGGTGGTACCCCCAGCCATAGCAAATGTCGTCGTAATCGTCGACGCCACAGCCCCAGCAACCCCAGTACCATGCTCCAGTACCATGAGCTCCGCGGCAACATTCTCCTCCTCGTTCACTAATTCCCGAATCCCCATCTTCTCATAAGACTCAGTAGTTGTTCCCCCTCCCAATTGCTGCTGCGGCTTCGGTTTCTTGGTAGTCGATAACATGCTGGCCGGCTCGATGCCACTGCTGCTGCTGCTACTCAGCCTCTTCTTCTGCGACATCAATCTGCACCCACCCCACCTACCTGTTCAAACAAATCCTAATTCCCCAACCGCCCTTCTTCCCCTTCCCATATCTATCTCTAACTCCGGAGAGTCCCGTTTTTTTTTTCCCCCTCTCTCTCTCTCTTTTTGGTTCGTTAAGACAAAATTCTTTTATGGCAAAACCCGTCTTTGAAAAAAAAGGGTTCAAAATCTCCGCTACAATCTCGGCTACTTGAGTGAAGAAAGAATTAAATCATCTGCAACAAGCTCGCATTGAAAGCGAGCGAGCGAGCGCGAGAGAGAAACAGGGAGAACTTGGGACGTGGTAGCCTAACTAGGGTTTAGGGAGCGTAGACAACGATGACGTTTATTTTGGTCCAATTGACTTGTCCTGAACTGACCCTCAAGTGTGATGCGCTTCCCTTGGGTTAACCAGCACCCACATTGGTAACCATGGTAAAATTCTCCAAATCCATTTTTAATTATTTCTAAATATTGTAAATATCCCATTCTTAGATTAAATTAGGGTCTCTAAGTTCAAATCCAAAAAAATTTGGGCTTGATAATATGGCCACTAAGAGGATTCACTCAAAAATTCCCACAATCCATTTAAATTATTTCTAAATATTTTAAATATCCTATGCTTTTAAACTAAATTATGGTCTTTGAGTTCAAATCCAACATTTTTTTTGGGCTTAATGATATGGCCACTAAGAGGGTACCCTCAAAAATTCCCAAAATTCATTTTAAATTATTTCTAAATATTGCAAATATCCCATGCTTTTAGACTAAATTATGGTCTTTGAGTTCAAATCCAACTAGTTTTTTGGGCTTAATGATATGGCCACTAAGAGGGTTCACTCAAAAATTCCCAAAATCTATTTAAATTATTTTTAAATATTGCAAATATCCTATGCTTTTAGACTAAATTAGGGCATCTGAGTTCAAATCCAACATTTTTTGGGCTTAATAATATGGCCACTAAGAGGATTCACTCAAAATTTCCCAAAATCTATTTAAACTATTTCTAAATATTGCAAATATCCCATGCTTTTAGACTAAATCAGGGTCTCTTAGTTCAAATCTAACTTTATTGGGCTTAATATGGTCATTAATAAGAGACCTCACTCAAAAAGGTGGAGATTCTAACATGGGTGCCGGTTCACACTGGGCCTATGTGACTAGGATATTTTACTTGGTTAGCTAAGCTTTTTAGCACCATCTATATGGATGTAGACAAGGGTTATTTCTAGGGTATTCTTATTTTTAGGGCACTTATTCATCTATTGTTGGATGTACAATTCATCTATTCATAATTGCATCAACCGTGGGACATAGTGTAATTCATGTTAATTAGTTCATGAGTGTGCTCACACTTTTCTTTTTTTTATGATTTTTTTTTAATGGGTAAGGAGTCATATTGATTGGCCCATCACTAATGTTACTAAAGTTGTATCTCTTAAAACTTTAGCTAAAAGATGCAACTACAATTTTGAGTTAAGTTAACTATTGCCTACTTTGACCCATGAACTAATTAATATGAATCACACTTGACATATCAAGCGAATGTTGTGCAATGTGTTGGTGGGACACTCTTAAAAACCCTCTGCACTTATTAAGGGTTTTAACTTGATAAGTTCTCACCAGTTGCCATGGGGTGGAATACAAAAGCATCCATGTCAGTCCAGACAGATAGAACTGATTCCTCTGGTGCTATGGGTGGAATAGAAATGGCCCCATGTCAGTCCAAATAGAGTAAGTGAAGGACAAACAATAGAGAATTTTTTGAGCCTTGTGTGCATAAGCCTCATTTCAAGATACCATGCTCCCATACAAGCAAGCATCTAAGTCTGCTGTGCAAATAAGGCATAAATTAGCCCTACATTTTGACAAGACAAATCACCAGTCTGTGGATCAGAAATGCTGTGGGGCTGTGTGGTGCAAGGAAGTGGATTGGGGCCTCAGAAGAGAGCTCCCAGGAAAGAGTTGGGCTTACAAGGAACAACTCAAATTATTTACTTGTATTAAATTACTGTACATGCCTCACACCCCAAGTTTAAGTTACCATGGTAGATACCTGGCACGGAGTTTACATTTGCTTGGGTTGATCTGAAATATACTCAAGGATGCAATGGTTATGTTCAAGGGAATTTGGATCAGCCACACACAATTGTGGCCACTTTTAAATGTGAGCTGCGTAATCTTACTTAAATAGGATCCTACAACCTTTTATTGGCCTCTTTCAAGCAGCAACTCCACAGAAAGCTGCAATGAATCAATTAGTTTTTCCAACAAATAATACGTGCATTAGTGTGCCCTGTTGATGCAAAATAGAATCGGAAAGATAGTGTGAACGAGGCTTATTCCAGACTTCGGTTCCAGTACAAAGTGCATATTACCTTGTAAATCCGTTGGCAGCTCGTGTGCTAGACAAATCACCTGCAACCAACCTCTCTGATGATGAAGGAGAAACCAATTTGTGGTTCTGGCTCAAAGATCCAGATGGGTGTTGTGTACAGTAGTTCCCAATGCCATTGGATTTTGAGTTTGTAAGCACCCAATTCAGTCCTCTAGTAGTTCCTGGAGCTCCTCCTGAAATGTTTGACAAATCCAGAATAGCTCTGCAATGGAATGAACCGCAAATGAAAATAAAACTCAGTGGCAAGTTGCCAGAACCCTACAGAGATGATCAGTTGGTGTACTATACCATTAAGACAGGAAGGGTGGAACACCAGGAGAAAAATGCCCTTCATTCTTACATACTAGAAAAGCTGAAGGATAATTGTGACTTGAAAATTGGTAGGAATTCAAACAACAGAGGAAAGGACGAGAATAACCACTCACACATCACCAAGAGCAATAGAGCTGGCAGAGGCTGTAATCCCTCCACATATCAACACCTTAGACCCTATCAATGAAGCAGAATGACCAGACCTAGCTTCCTGCACAAACTCATTTGCAGCTGCATCATCTGCAACCAAGGAAGAATTCAGTCAAAGATAGCAGTGTCATAGGATATATTCAAAAGTATTGAGGACCTTTCCACACTATCATTCTAAGTCATCCTGAATAGGATTAGAGATGACCAGATCATAGGGTTATGGACAATTTAGATCCAACAACATATCAGTGAACAAGAAAAATAAGAAGAGAAGAAAAGGAGACTGAACGGTAAAAAACAGAGGAAAGACTGAGGAGCAGATTGATTGACATGCCCAGTCACACAAGTGTTCAGCGACCTCCAACAGAAATATGAAGTGTCATAGGAGCCCATCACATAAAGGCGCATCTTGAGACCAACAACGTAAGCGGTTGTCAGTCCCAGAATCAAAGGGGAAATTCTTACAATGTTCACAAATGCCATTGGCTTTGGCATTAATGGGCAGATTATTGACACCTAGCATTTCCTGCAAGATATTCACATAAATTAAATCCAATAGAACATATTAAAGGACTACAAGTAGTTAGCTCTATGAGACATCCCCAGCACAATTGCGAGACATAAACATGACAACATACCTTCAGGCTCTCATATGCCTCATCCAACTTTGCATTCACTAATATGTGGTCAAAAAGTGTAGCATCCTTAGCCCGTTCAAGCTCTGCTTTTGCATTCCTCAGTCGCTTCTGTATTTGCTCCTCAGATTCAGTGCCCCTGGTCCAGAGTAGAAGGACTGCCTAAGTGCCTTCAATGAACAATGACAACTAAGACCACAGTACTCAAGATGAAAGTACCATGCATACAGGAGATCAAGGGAGAAAGAGAGAAAAACTAGGAAATCTGGCCTGCTGTGCAAATTCTATTTCTGCATAATAGATCAACAAGATTGCTCCCTTCTTACCTTCCACGAAGACGTTTTTCAAGCTGTTCTTCCTCTGGATAGGGAGGTTTTATAAAGACAAATACTGCATCTAGGGAGCTTTTTTTCACAGACTGAGCACCTTGCACATCAATATCCAATATACATGTCTGCAAAAAACCTTATAGAGATCATCAGTGGTCTTGCCCATTTGCAACATGTCAAGACCCCTACGACTGCCTGATATTAAAAAATTAGTGGGAAGGCACAGGGCTGAACCAAAGTAATGCATGGAAATAACGAGTTCTTGACTTCTGTCTAGGGGTGAGACTGTGTTTTACATGTAAGGAATATTCCATGTGACCGCATGACTTTTCCTGATCACTTGGAAAAAGCTGAGTAATACATGGAACTCAACAGTTCTAGATTTCCATCCAGGTGACATCCAGAAACATTTTAGCAATGTTCTTTGACTGCCTGATTTTTCATGGTCACTTGGAAAGAGCTGAGATCTATCACAATCAGCAAGCTGTTCATGAAAATGATCTCAAACTACCACAGAGAAGCAAATCAAAGAAAACAAATGACTTTCTGACCTTTCCAGAGTTGGTAACAGCATCAACAGCTGCCCAGCTTGTTCCATACAGATTTCCATGGACATCTGCTGACTCCAGAAATTTTCTCTCCCTGATCTCCTTTTCCATAATATGGCGTGTTGTGAAATGATAATGCACTCCATCTTGCTCCTTCTCCCTTGGACTTCGTGTGGTGTGACTGACTGAGAATCCAAACTTGTCTGGGAAGTCTTTCATCAATTTGCCAATGAGAGTCCCTTTTCCCACACCTGATGGGCCACAAATGACAACAGGCTGTGGAGCATTTCCTGTGACTCCTTTGCTCCAGGCCACCACATCCATATTGAGCAACTTGGATTGGATTCTCACGAAAGGGGTATTTACCTGCAGAGGGGACTAATCCAAGTAAGCATGCTTCAATAGAAAGGACTTGCCTTTCAAGTGAAATGGTGAATAAAGAAGACTTCGCATGTGAATCACAACATGCATAGACAATGAATAACAGGCATTCTTAGTGGGAATAGCTAGGTAAGCTGGATATGAAGGTTACTTCAAGAAACCAAATGTCACCCTTGGCTGTGGTGGCCCAGCCTCCATAAATTAGAATCCGGCCCCCCTCAAGCAAGACTGCTGAATGTGCAAATCGAGGTGAAGGAGGAGTCCCCAGTACCTTTGGCATTGTCCTACAAAAAGAAGTTTCCCAAGGAAACTCAGTCTTTCTAGCTCATCAGCTCAGCAATACATCTTCATTATCAATGATATACTCTTATTTAGGCAGTGAATTTTACCTTTTGCCACCAAGATGCAAACCTTGGAACATATTCTCCACCCAGAATTCAGTGATTAAAAGAGTGATTTTGCTTTAAATGCATCACTCTTCAAACCACAACTTGCAAACATGTCACTGTAAGATTAGAAAATCTGCTAAAACCCTAGACCCCAGCAACTCCCCTCTCCAACCAATAATTACCATCTCTTGGCCACAGTGTCGAAAATGAAAACGTCGTTCTTTGCACTGTTGTCTTCCTGGCCCCCAAACACAACCTGCCACCCAGGAAACATATGATCTAACTGCAGCATCAGCTTACAGAAATCAATGTTGCAATTTGGACACGTGTTGACTTGTTTGAGATAGGTGCAAATGAGGAGTTAAATTTCCAGCATTGGATGTGACAGACAAGGGATTCGGTGTGTTTTCAAGGCATACAATTTTTTCTCCAACACAAGTTGCTGTATGCAGTGAGCGTGGGCTTGGAAGCTGCCCTGAGTAGGATCCTCCATTGCTCCAATCCTGCTTCTCTGTTTCAAGCTCTTCGCCCTAGATCCAGCAAACCAATGATGGTTATTACCAAAACATAGGAAGATGGTCCACATTAAAATCAGTCTGCAGTTTGGCAACACAGGTTTAGAATGTCAAAGCAAAAGTGAAGTTGCAGCACCAATCCTAACATCATAGTTCTTCCCTCACCATTTCCATTTCCAAAATTGGAGGATGATCTTGGTCACAGCAAGCGCACGATACAATGCCAACTACCAAAGCCTCAAATAGACAATCCTCAACTTCAATAAAAAAGAGAGAAATTGCAGGACCTCAGCCTAATCTCAAGAAACCCCTGAGCTGATCATGGATCTATTCATTTTACCTAATCATCGTGTCACATTACACTGCCGTTAGCACGATAATTGGAGGCAAACACAACGATCTTTTTTCTCTGTTTCCTCGATCCACGTATTGCACAGTCTAGGATTGAAATTGGAAATTAAAATCATAGCTGTACAGAAAAAGTGGCAGCGCATCCCCATTACCCCCATTTTCCTGCATATGCTGCGTCAAGGAAGACGCGTATTGATATGCATGTCACCGCAAGCATCTTCAGCCAAAATCTGAAATACCAGAGTGATTTCCTTTTCCTATTAGCGGTAGGACAATCCCTGCAGGCTTCCAGATCTACAAGTCGTCCTTTTTTCTCATAAGTTGCAGAACGAGAAACAATTACCGTTGTATGCACAGATCATCAAAGCAGTACTTTCCTGTTTGTGCACATGAATACTCGAACCCCAGGCCATAGTGACAAGCCTCCAAACCTAAATCATACACATCGCCAACCAAAGCTTCACAAACCGAACCACCACCATAAGTTTTGCTAGAAACAAAAGAGTCACAAGTCGAGGGATGAGAAAAACGTACCATGTTCTCGAAGGCGTCTGAAAAACAAGCAAAAGAGAGCAGCAAAATGCATGCACAGATCGCGCTCCGAAACAGCCCTTACAGACCAAATGGTAGTCACCGATCACTCTGCTCCCACGGCACCCTCAGATATATTTTCCGCACCGGAAAAAGAAAATTTTTGAAAAAAAATCCTCGCCACTTTTGGAAGCTGAATCACAGCATTTCAAACAATAGAAAACCGCAAGCTGCCATTCGATCTATGGAAAGACGACCAAAAATCAACGCTGCAAACACAGAGAAAAACCAAGATCTCTCTATTTCCTCCCTTCTCTCTTTCTCTTCCGCCGCAAAGCTCCAAAGGCAAGCAATCTCTTCTTTCCCCCTTTCAACCCAGTGTGAACGAGGTGTTTAGCAACAAAGATCTAGTTAACCGTGTGAAAATGATTCTTCAACAAAACCTTTCGGGACGATGTGAACGACGACTGGTTTTAACGATCAGACAGTTACAGCGCAGAATCAACAGTTCAAGCTTGAAACTCGAGATTCGGGACTGGAATATTACAGCATGCACGGAAATTGTCGTATTCCGTTCTGTCCTTCCTACTTACCCTTGCATTATATGGAGTGTCAAGGTAGACCTGCACGTGCTGGACATTTGGTTTCACCACGTGTCTATTCATCATTCGCCGGACTTGCCTAATTCGTCCCCAGATGAGTTTGTTGGAAGGCCGGTAGGTAAGTAAGTTAGCCATGAACACTTTTGAAATCCAGATCAACCGTCTGGTCCTGGATCCAATGGTCACCACATCTTTGTTTGTAGAGTTAGTTTCATGAGTTGGGTCTGCAGCCTCGGCCTTTACCCTAAACCCTAAAATATGTCAAAAGTATTTAGAGAACCATTTTTGGAGCAAATTTTTATTTTATATTTGGCAGCATACAATTTCATAGATCTACTATAATTCCTCTCGAACCTTATGCTGGGTTTCAGCATTTCATTATCAAATTTCATACTGTCTTTTGGTGGTATCTGCAAAGCAAGAAAATTTAATTAAATCACAGTACCTATATAAGTTTCCAGAGTAATTATAGTGACATACCTTAGACTCATGTTTGGCATTTTCTGCCGAAATAATTTTTTTTTTGAAAAAAAAAAAAAAGGTTCAGTACTTGAATTTGTAATATTTTTAGTTTTTATTTTAAAAATTATTTCGGCAAGATGAATGAAACGTCACAATTCTTGAATCGGTTAAGAATACATCCAATCTTGAAAAATGCATGTTCTTCAATGTTTTCTTTGTGTCTGCAAGGGGTAAATACTTTCAAGTTTTATAAATAGTTTTAATGCTAGAAGTGAAAGTTTCACTTGATTTTTATTTTCCAGTAGATTCCTACAAGGACATTGTACTTGATTTTTTATAGCCTTTCTTTTCATTTACACACATACATGAACTTGCACACTTTTCTAAAATGTTTCCATAGTGTAAAAATCACCATACTTGCATCTTAGAGATACCATGTAGGTATATCCTAATGTAGATTTGAAATAGGTAGGTATCATAGATGTGCAAAGGAAATGGCAACAACCAAACAACAAAAAATGATAGAGTGGAGAAAGAGGAGAGGATGTTGAGTGTAGCACAAGAAGTCCAAGCCCTTTTGAAGGAGATACAATTGTAGATTCAAGAAAAGGAGACAACAACCTCACATTTCAAGAGACTTGTTGGAAGGCCATGAAAACCAATGCAAACAACATTGATTTCAAAAAGGGAAATCAAGAAAGAAATCATTGATGATGCAAGCAACTAAAAATCAACATAGAAAAGGAAAAGAGGTGCTTACACAAATTGGCTTGCACCACAACTTTGGCCTTCAATTCTTATAGCCGTGAAAAAACATGGTGATTTCATAGGTGTGTTTCACTACCTGAAGATATTCGTAGAAAGCCAAAAATTAGTGGTCCATATGAGAAGTTGAATAGAAGGTCTTTGCATGAGTGGTTCACCCGAAGAGGGTAGTTAAACCACATGTGAAAATTGTTGTAGAGAAAGGGATAGCTTCCATTGCTATAGAAAAACATTTTTCAATTCTTGAAACAAGACCAAAATTAGAAGATGAGTTGATTACATTGTTGAAAAACATGCATGCTACTGGACAAAATCATTCTACTCCTATTGTACAATCAATCATCAAAAGGATCTTTGATAGTAGAGCACTTGAATTCTTACATGACTTTACAAAGTGGGGAGGCTTTAAAATCTTTTTAGAGTGGACAAGAAATTTCATGAAGTATCATTTGAATTGGTCTTCCTGAGCAACCACAATAGCAGCAAGGAAATTACCATCAACATGTGAGACAAAAAGGACATCCATGGCACATCAAGTTGCTAACCTTGTCAAAATGTACAACATATCTCCATGTGTGGTTGTCAACACAGATCAAACTAGAGTTCACATTGTACCCATTGGAAGAGATTGAACATGGGAAAAAAAAGGAACCAAACACATACAAGTTCTAGGAATAGAAAACAAAAAACAAATTACAATAGTTGTATCATCTTCAGCAGATGGGTCAATGTTACCTTTGCAAGTTGTGTTCCAAGGCACAATAAATTGGGCACTCCCACCCATGAATGAAGGAAAAAAAAATTGTCTCTCAAATGGTTTTCATCTTACGTATAGTTCAATCGTTAGTCTAATTTGGAAACCACTCAGGAGTTTATTAAACACATCTTCATGCCCTATCTCAAAAGTTCAAGTGGATAAACTTGCATTATTGGAAAAAAAAAGATGGTTTGGCTGATTGACTTTTAGTCAATTCACAAAAGCAAAAAATTTATGGATGGATAAAGTTGAAGTTTCCAAAAACATGTGTCATTTTCATTCCAGCAAATTACACTTGTGTACTTCAACTTGTTGATGTCATCCTACAATGTCCATTCAAACATGTGTTCAAGAAATAATTTCATTCTTGGACATGTTCAAGAATCAAAAGCCTATTAGAAAAAGGTGAAAATCTTAAAGTTGATTTCCGAATTTCAATTATGAAACCAAACCTATGTGCATGGTTGCTTCATGCATGGATTCATGTGAAAAACATGAATGAAATGATTTGCAAAGGTTAGAAGAAAACATGATTGCTAAGGAGCTTCAACATGCAATTCCAACTTGAAGCTATGGAGGTCAATGTTATTAGACCTCTTTTTTCAATTACTTTTAATTCATATTTTAAACAACACAAAGAGGAAGTAGATGCCATAGATCTAAAGGATTCCACTCTTGAAGTCGTGTAATATTGTTTGATTATTTAGATTGTTAGTATTTGATCATAGGATCTTCAAATCATCCCCTTTATATTTGAGCATGAGAAATGGAATTTGACATGTGACAAAATTTGACCTTCATATATTAACAAGTAGGACCATGTGTTGGACAAAAAAATCATGATGGACCTACAAGTTGTGCACTTTCTTCTACTATTGAGAAAATTGTTTTCATCATTGTCATTATATGTGTTTTCACTACCTTCATCATTTTCATAGGCTTTCGACTCTGCTTTTATATTAGTTGCATTGATAATGTATAACATTACCAGTATATGTCTAAGGAAAAGTGGTTGTACTTGGCTACATAGGTACATGTATACACCAGTCAATAAATGACTATTGAAAATCATTAGAAAAACAAGAAAACATCATCTACCTTGCCCAAAAAACTTGTTTATGTTGAAATTTGAATGTTAGTTAAGCAACAAAACCTTAATTGTAAGGAAAGTAAATTGTAAGCAAAAGTGCCTAAATGTTTCAGACCTTACAAAATACAACAAATAATGATATGGTACTTATAGGATTTTTTAAGGTTTTGTATGGGGAATCATCCACAAGGACACAAAAAGTATTTATAGGTCATCACTTGAAAGAACTACTTCAAAACCCGCCAATGGAGGGCCCATTCCATCATCACTAAAGATGCCTCCATCCCATCACAGTGGAGTATCTATTAATATATAACCTTCAAACCTCATTACAACTCCAATCAACAACTTTAAACTCATATAATCTTGTGACATCCATGACACACTCGACAACCCGACATCATTCTTCCAACCAAAGTAATCATGGTAATTAAAAAACCCTACCTTGTGATATTTTTGTATCAAGAAGCCAAGTAGGAACAAATTGCATCTGTTAGGGGTTGTATGGCATTTGCAAGGAAAATAGTAGAAGGAATATCCAAATATAACAATGCAATTTTTGCTGCAAACAAGGACTAGTAGGTGTAAGCCCACTTAAACAATGAAGAGGCCCATTTGGCAAGAGAAAACCCACCTAAAGGAATAATTTGTAGTGTCACATCCGTTTATTCTGATTCTTACATCCCATTTGAAAAAAAACTTAATCCACCATATTCAACCTATTATAGTTAGCACATAAAACTAATAATCTCAATCAAAAGTTTAACAATAATTGTTTGGACCAATTAATATATTGACAAACCATGAATGAGGGACAAAACATTTAATGATACAAAAATGAAAATAATGTTAGCAACTAATAGAAAGGTTGCAATAATAGGCTTCACATGCTTACTTTAAAACCTCAATTTGCATACCTTATAAAAGTAAGGGCTTTTGGTAGCAAGAATTATTGAACTTATATGCATAGTTTTGCTTTTGAGTACAATGACGCAAAACTTGTGATTCCAAAATGCTAAAACCCTAACCCCAACTCTAACATCAGTCACACATCCAACTCTAATTGTTCTTCATGATGATGATGTTTCAAATCTTTGAACACAAACTGCACCATCAACAACAACATTGCATGCCAACAACATTGCTCATTGTCGTTTCTACACATGGACTGCTTGTTGTTGTTGCACCCACTTCCTACTACCACTAGTGCACCCAACCATTTGAGGGTTTTGTGTCACTCAAAGCTGCAATGCATTTCAATTAATGTTATGGGGCTCTGAGATGAAGAGAAAAAACTTCTTCCTCCTTGCTATTTTATTGTTGCTTGGGTTTGGACTTTTGGAGGTTTTTGAAGTGGTGGCGTTGTTGTTGTTATAAGAAGGTTATCATTGTCATGGGCTTTTTTCAACCCTTGTGCAACTCCTGAAGGTTTTGCTCCAATGTTCGGCACCATAGCATATCAATAGTACTTGGTTTGGTAATGGATATCCCATCGTTACCACTTTAGGAAATGTAACTCTACTATGGACATTGTTGGTCGACGAAAAGTACTTGTGACTTGTGTTGTTGTGCAAGTTCTAGTCGGATGATTGTTGCATATTTCGAGCTTGGCCATCTCCAACATCTCCAACTTCATCCTCAAAGAACCCATGGCCTTCAATTTCACTTGTTGCTTCTCTAAATGCCACACAAACATAGTCATGAACCTTTTTCCTTCCCGATGTAAAATCAGCTATGGACTACCACCGTTGTTGCACTACAACTAACTACTAGAAAACCATAACAATAAACAACGAACAATTATAAACAAATTAAACGCACAAATCATTCCACATAAAAGGAAAAAAAAAACAATTGGAGAAGAACAAGAGCAACAAAATGTTATTATAGAAGTTGTTGAATTTCATGTGATGAGGTTCAAGAGGTAAGGCCTCCTACTTGTGGTAAGTAGCCACCCATGTTCCATTTATGTCCAAAATCAACAATTTTTTCTTTTTCACATGCATCGATACCATGGCCGGTACCACTTCCTCCTCCTCCACTGCACTAGTTCCTCTTTCATCATTACACAAATGTATTATCATGATGCAAGACCTACAAAGCATTCCACATGGAAAAAACACATCACCACACAATGTACATATGAAGCTTGAAAGAAAGTTAGTTGAAAAGTTTCACAATCAAGCTAAAAAAATGTTTGAAAAAAAAGACCATTAAAACGGTCACCCCAAAATTGTACATTTTGCTTAATTTTTTATATTTAATGGTTTTAATTTTATTGAATTTCAATAGATTATTGTTAATAATTTCAAAATTTTCGACTACTCCAATAATTAATTAATTAATGTCGAACATGAGTTTGAAGTATAATAGTTGTATAGGTAGGACTAATGAAAAAATATGTAACAACTGTGGAGGTGTTCAGGAAAAAGGAAAGATAGGATGAAACTTAATTTACCACCATAATTAATGGAAAATTTAGTTTGGGTCTCAGTTTTTGCTTTGTAAAATTGTCATTCCTAATTAAGTGTTTGACACTTTATTATGCCAAAACTAGTGTTTTTTACCCCCAATTGTTTGATTGTACAAATTATTTTATTGGTCCTCTCTCTTTGTACCTCTATTTCCTGACATGTGTTTTTTTATAATTTTATTTTGACAGGGTTTCATCATCATTGAAAAGACCAAAGGAAATATTTGACAAGATTTCATCATCTAGCGTAGGGCTTTTGCTTCAAAAGAAACCTATGAAATTATGTTATTTAATTTACAAGGTACTTTTTTTTTCTCTATTTTTTTTATCATTTTTTCTTTGAAATTTAAAGGAAGCCAAGGTTATTATTATTATTTTTTATTTTCTAGGGTGGCACAAATGAAAATCAAGTTGCAACATATTTTTAAAAATCACAATTCTTTGTGGGGGGCCTTGTGACATGGGCTTTAATTGTGGAAAGGTCTAAAGATAGAATCTTCTCTATGCCATCATGAAAAATGTTTATCCTTTAAATGTTAGAAAAATATTAAAATACACTAAAAAATAGACCATACATGTCCACCTTAACATTTAAGGGTTAAATAATTTATATTTTAAAAATACATTGAGAAGTCGACCAAATTGGTCCACCTTGACATTTGAAGGTTAAGCAATTTGGAGCTATAAAGTTTTTTGTTAAAGTCCTTTAAAGCTTCAATTAAAACAAAATACACCATATATTAGGAAAATGTATAAAGGAGTAAAATTTTTAAAAAAGGAGAAATGATAAGATGTCAAGTTGACGCAAAGTAGGTGTGAAAATCTCTCCATGTTTATAATTGACCACTACTAGTTGGCCATATTATATGTCAAAAACCGATGGCTTACAATAGATTGGCAATGGTGATGGGAGGTGTGTCTTGAAAGGGTGGAAGTCAAGAAATAGTTAAGCCTACAACTATAACCCTACTTAAGATGGAGGACATTTGCATCCTTTGTAATGTGATCAAAAAAATTATATGAAGATTAATGACCAAGGTAGAATTATAAGGGCCCTATGACCCTTTCAAGCTCCAAATGGCATTGGTACAATTGTGTAGAAACATATTGACATGTTTGTGTAAGTAACCAAATACTTCAATTGCTAAGGGGAGGAATTGATCAATGGGGTGTCAATTGTAATAACTCCTTTCTCTGACTTGAGTTGCATCGAAGGCAACAAATCCTTGAGTTGCGCAAGATTAGGGAAATAAATATGCTTGAGTTGAGCCGACAATGACAACGTCGTCTAAGGTGTGAATGTCGTCTTTGGTAAGCATAATGTCGATTCGTCAACAAAAGGAATTGAATGTGGTTGAAAGAAGCGCATGTAATTGTTTTCGTCCCACATGGAAGCCAACATCTTGTACAATGATGGCAAAGGTGTCGCAAATTACATCGTGAGTTCCAATGCATTCATTGCCATGAACACAACGTAAAAGGTGGATACCCATAGGGTTGATGGGATGTGTGCACACACATTAACAAATGTTTGTGATTAAAGGATGGGGTAGTCCAAGTTGCATACAAAGTGTTGTGGAAATAAATAAATAAAATAATTGAAAGGTTGGGAAGATTGTTTGAACTATAAGCCAAGTGCCCACCCCTAGGCCAGAACATGATAACATTTCGGGAACAATGGGTTTCAAATATCCCATCAAAGAGCATGTTAGAAAGGGTATGATCGTGTAGGCGCTCCAAGATGGAATCTTGAAATTGAACCATTTGTTGTCTAATGAGTTGTTCAAATGGAAGAAAAGACACGGGTTGGCGGTGGTAGAAGATCACATGTCGCCTTGAAGTGTTACTAGAAAGGAAATGTGTTGTCAACTTGTAATAAAACTTGAAGAAGGAAAGGATGTTGATCAACCATAAACTTAGCAACCATGACCAAAGCAAGAAAGGCCCAACTCCCTACATAAATTGTTGGGGTGATGGTGGATGTTGATATGAGCCTAACACCATTGAAAGTTGTTGGGAAGGAGGTTTATTTATGAACTAAAGGTCCTTTTAGGTTATCAAAGGATCATGGAACTAAAAGGCATCCAAACACTTGAAGGAGGGAGGAGTTAAACAAAATAAAGGTTTATGTGAAAGTGGAAGATTGAGGTGTGCATCATAAAATATATCATGGGTGTTGCACTAAACAACGAGTTAAAATTCCAAAGGCCACTTGAACATCACCCATTCTAAGGAGAAGGTCCACATGTCAAACATCTTCTAACATGGCATCTTTGATGAAGGATGATATGAAAGTTAAGATGCCCAATGGAACCCCCAAAACTCTAATTCCTTCGAATGGGGTGGTAAATTGGGAAGGGGTGTTGAAGTATGGTGGTAGGCTAGAGGGTGACTATGCTACGCATTTTAAAGGTTGGATAAAAAAACCCATTACATAAAATTCAGTCTGGAAATGCTCGTATGAAAATGATGTAATTAAAGAGGGACCTATGATGTAAGTAGCATCTACAATGGATGGAAATAAACAAGAGGAAAAATGATTAGCTATAAAACGTAAGGCCCTAAAATGGATTAAAACAAATAGTGCCCCCCCCCCACCCCCCCCCAATGATCACCTTGACAAATTCCAATGGCAAACAAGATGATTGCAACATCACCTTTACGATTACGATGACTATAAAACAAAGGAGATTCAAATGAATAGAATGCATGAACAAAAGGGATGAGTTATATGATGTTCCCACTTATTGCATAAAGTTTTTGAAATATGACCCCTCTCAACATTGAATTGAAAGTG
>Ga0209208_10004366_pt1 | contig 20034 bp, 18 predicted proteins | sample S1TSphfallax_3_FD_187694 | JGI IMG/M metagenome (GOLD analysis project Ga0209208, IMG submission 187694) | Host-associated microbial communities from peat moss isolated from Minnesota, USA - S1T2_Fd - Sphagnum fallax MG (SPAdes) (version 2) | ecosystem: Host-associated > Plants > Peat moss >...
AATAGTCCTAAATATAATAACCACTAATAAGCACCAATATCCACCAATAGAATAGTCACCAATAGTCCTAAATATAATAACCACTAATAAGCACCAATATCCACCAATAGAATAGTCACCAATAGTCCTAAATATAATAACCACTAATAAGCACCAATATCCACCAATAGAATAGTCACCAATAGTCATTAATATAATAACCATTAATAAACACCAATATCCAACAATAGAATATTTATCAATAACCATTAATAGAATATTTACGAATAATCATTAATAAAATAATCACCAATATTCATTTATAGAATAACAACTAGTAACCATTGATAAAATAACCACTAATAGCCATTAATAAAATAACCATAAGTAGCCATTAATAGAATAACCATTAATAACCATTAATAGAATAGCCACGAATAACCACTAATAAAATAATTATTAATGACCATTAATAGAATAACCACCAATAACTATTAGTAAAAATAACCATTAAAAATCATTAATAGCCACAAATAGAATAAGTACCAATAGTCATTAATAACCACCAATAACACTAATAAAAAAACAATCAATAGCCATATATTAAAATTGTTTAGGATTGCTAAAAATAATCTAAGGTGAAATTATTTATAATAGACAAAAATAACTTTAATTAAAATAGCATAAGGTGAAATACGCTAAAGTAGCCAAAAATAACTTAGAATAACCAAAAATAATTTAGGGTGAAATAACAAAAAATAACCAAAAGTAATTAAAAATAACCATAAATAGTCGTAAATAATATAGGGTGAAATAATTTAAATTAATGAAAAATATTCATATAATAATTGAAAGTAATTTAACATAGGTAGTATTATTGTATTAACAAAAACATCATCCATTTATTTTTTAAAAAATCAAAAGAATGGTCATTGAAATGTTATTGAATAATGATATTCAACTTTTTTTTTTGGTTCAAATGATTTTAAACTTTCAAAAGGAAATAAATGTAATTATGTACATTATTGAATTTAAAAAAAAATAAACTTGAATCATTTCATTTGAACAAAATCTCAATAAGATATGAATTTTCAAAGTTTATGTTTTTGTAATGTTTAAAATACAGTATTTAATAAATAAAATGTAATGTAACATATTATCACAACAAGTGGGGTGGTTTGATGGTAAGGGTGTTTGTTTCCATTCCAAAGATTAAAGGATCAAACCTCACGGGTGGTGTTGTGTGTGGTCAACAATGGTATGTTGATCAAATATTCTCTTATTGAATTTTTAGAATAGGTGCCTAGGTTGATTACGTGGCCTACCTACTAAGGTTAGGTTTTTAACTTAACGTAGGTAATGACACATGTCAATAAATAATTAATTTAATTTTTAAAAAAATATTAAAAATATTATATATTAAAAAATTAAATTTTAATTAATTTCGATGCTGATTAATTAATTAACTAACAAGTGAATGGTTTGGTAAATTTGTATTTCACTTGAGAGTAACCTTGTTTCACTAAATAAAATGTGCAAAATCATTCAAAATTTAATGAAATTCAAAGTGAACTAAAATGCATTTCCTACTAGTGTGAATCTAATGAAATTGGAATTTCCAAAAACATGGATTAATCATTGTACCCAATGTTTTATAGTGTTTTAATGGTTGAAAAATTTCATAAATGACTTTTTAAGGACTGGATAATGACATAATTTTAAAACACATATTCACATAATAATATAATGTAACATATTTATGAGTCAAAAGGACTTTCTTGTGACTTTTTGCAACTTACAAATGGAGTATTCTCAATATATACCAATAATATCTTAGAATTAGTAGTCACCAAAATCTTTACTAAGGGTGCACCCCCGACTCTTTAATTTGTGAATGTACCTTAATACATTTGGTGAGTTAAACATTTACAAAAATTTCCATGATTTTTATAATATCATTCACTAATTAATGTTTTAAAAAAAATCATGAATTTTATTACATTGTCTTAACACTTAATTTATTTAAACCAAAGACATCCAAATTTATAAAAGTTTATCCAACACAATTGAATCATTGCAAGGTGGGAGGATGTGCAATGCAGAATGTCCATGGATAATTTGCCTTCAAGTACAATATTGTCTCATATTAGCTTTGCGAAAAATTACAATTTTGAAACGTGAAACGAAATTCAATCCATGCATTGGCATTTTTCCCAAGTTACTATCCTAGTTCATATCGTTTTTTGGGTAGACCCGACCAATGGACAAGGGAATGATGATAAAAAGATAATTAAGGAAACACACTTTTATGTTTTAGATGATAAGGAGCACAATAATTTGTTCATGCAACATTGTTTATTGATGCATTGGGATTGGTTATCATCACAAGGAATCAAACCAACACACAATTGGGTGTGGAGTGATGGTTGTGTTAGTTAATTCAAAGGTTGTTAAACAATGTATTTTGTTGCAAGATAACCAAGTCTTATTAATGGGTGTATTATGACTTGGAATTTCTTTGGGACAGAGCATGGGAAAGGGGAGTGGGACAATGCAAGGGTAGTGGTGAAGCAAGCATTAAAGAATGAACAAATTCATAACCCTAAAAGGAGGCTATAAAATGCAAAAGATTGTGTACAATTTCTCACCAACACAATGTCCTCCCGTGTACCTAGCTCTTATGGAAAGTGATAACCCAATTACTAATGTCAAATGAAAAACCTTTTAAAATAATATTTTGTATGAAGTCAAGTTTATTATTAAACCTTGTAAAACCAAAGAATGTATCAGTGAAAAAAGGTTAAATATTTCACTTTTTAAATGTTTGGCACACATTTTCATAATTTTTGTTTTACTAATGTTATCATTTCACATTGTAAGTTTTTGAATTGACAAATATTCATTCACTTTTTCATTAATGTAATCACATATTACTCTTCGTTATATTAAATAATTTTAATTCATTCTTTTAATTTAAAATATGATTTTTGTGATTACATAAATGATTGGGTTTATATTTGACTTTGTAATCAAATTAAAGTGGTCATATTTATCATGGATTGTTTTTGTGATTGTAGTCATAAATGTTATAAATGTTATTTATGATTATATTCCTTATGATTATAATCATTTTGAATTTAATCATGTACGATAATTTCAACATTGACCCATATTGATCAATTTGAGCCATTAATTTAGTTTATTACATATAAAAAATAACATTTCTTAACCTCTTGTGAATTGTCACATGGCAAGTACAACATAAGTTAAATAACCTAGGTCATTTAATAGGTTAAAATAAACAACTTAGGTCACCTAGCCTAAGCTAAATAACATAGGACACCTAAATTAAATTCATATTTAAATACTTTAAATAACTTAGGAACCCTATGAACATTTTAACCAATAATTTTAATTTAATGTCCTTTAATAAGGACACTACAATCTAGACAACTTAACAACCACTTCATGTAAGTCTTTAAAATTCCCAATGATTAATTAATTTATGTTTATTATTAAAATAATTAATATTTATTATTATTATCTTTCTAATATCTTGTTTTTCACACATTAATAACAAACTTTTGAACAACATGAAATTATAACAACTTCAAGTCATAAAACATTTTAAAAATATCTTCTAACTATATTTTTTTTAAAATTGGATCTTCAATTTGTACATTTTGTTATATGACATCTTTCATTTGAAAAAGTTATGAACATGAAATGATCAAAAAATTTAAAAGGGAAATAAATGATTAAAAACATGCCTCACATAATCACTCTAACATAATTTGTCCATGTTTATGCTAAGAGGTTTCAACCAAAGTTTCAACATTGTATGAAAAAATTGTTAACATTTATAATATATAACACAAACAACTTTGACAATAGTAGTTTCCTATTATGTCCTTCCACAAATTTTATAGATACATGTAAAAAAAGTCATGCCACATGAAATAAACCAAATATGATTTTTTAACATGCTTTATCATTAAAATTAGTAACCATTTAAATGAGGATGAACTTCACAAAGTGAAATGAAAATTTATATAAATTAGAAACATATGAATAAAACAATAAAAAACGTACCACTGTTAATTTGAAACCATGGCTATCATGACATGGGTCAATGAAAATGTTACCATCACACATGAACTCGTCAAAACTCATTACTCACCTTAACATTATAAAAGCTAAAGATATTTGGTCTCCATATTATTCATTAATCATACCAAAATACCAAAACCAAATATTTAAAAAATCCTTACTTTGATTATGAAGGTGAAAACCATTAATTGATTAAAATTATAACATGTTTTTGAACAATTTTGTTTGAAATGTTTCTTTATTATTAGTTTTAAAAAGGGGGTTTTATGTTATGTTTGTATGCTTTGTTTTTTAGTTTCTATCAACCCTTAACATTTGATAATAAATATTATTGTAAGTTAAGAGTTTCAACAAGGTATTGTTTACATTGAAATTCTATTACATCATTGTTGCAATTTAACACTTCTTACCTTACTTATTAAAACTATGTTGTTCAAAAACAAATTATGTTTATAAACTAATTCCCAAAGGCTTTTAAACATTGGTTAACTAATATATAATCATCAATGACAATGGGAGATATAATACTTTTATTTTTTGCAAACCATAATCTTTAATGGTAGTGAATGGTGTAATAACCTTGTTCTAAACTTTCATATTTACAAATTAAACTTTATTAAACAAACTTTAGGCAATGTTATATGAATTTATAAAGTCAGATTTACCTAAATTTTATAGTTTTCAAATTATATCTAAGGTCAAGTTTTAAAAAAGACTACCTATTCTAAAATAATTCTTCCATCACATCTTGTTGCATAAAATTTATTAGGCAAATTCTTAAAACCAAACCCAAACTTGAAATTAATTGACATTGGTGAAATTTCTTATTCATTGATTTATTTTTTTCTTTTAACTTGATCTATGTTGATAATTTGAAATTAATAAAGTTAAATCATATTTTCAAATATTTTATTCTATTTAACTAATGTATTGAGAGGTGTGTGTGTGTGTGTGTGTGTAAAAGGAAGATTAAAATATTGTGTTTCCATTTTGTTCATTGTGTGCCATTTGTGATTTTTTTTCATGTTAAAAGTTACATGCCATTAGAGTTATCAATAAAGTGACCTTACTTTTGAACCTATTTTAATCCACCAACCCTTATAGGTTAAAAACTATTCATAGTTTTAGTAAACACAATAACAACAATGATTGAAAGTATTTATAATTACAATACACACAACAACAACAGTGATTAGTTGAAAACAACCAGTTAGAAAAAGATAGGGTGAAACTTAGATTAACATCAAGTTTGGTGTTAATATGAGTTATAATATTTACTTAAACGTAATGCATTTTTTTCATTTTTTCAAAGATCTAACCCCCTTTTTTATCAAACAAGGAATATTGGTGTTGTTTTTAAAAAAAATTGCAAACAAATTTATTATATTACTATGATTATGTCTTTTATATTATTACAATAAATTACAATGTGAGATGTAAATTGACATGATAATCCTTTAAGGGTTTTATTCATGAAATAAAGTTTTCATATTGACAATGTAATGATTAAATTTTCAACATTGAAAAACACATGTGCCTATTTTTTTTATCATTTGCACTACTATTTATTGTTAGTGTTGCAAAAACATATGAAACCCAAATTGATTTAAAACATCCATAGTCCAAGATACACACCTTAGAATTAAAAAATAAAATTCATGATGTATTCAAATGTTCAATATGAAAAATCATGAACAACTTTTGATAAAGTTGTTTTGGGCATCACTTTACATGTGTATGTTTCATCTTCTTCTAATTTACATCAATGTTCACAATTATTACTTGAAATTATGTGTTTTAAAATTTCATGTTCAAATGTTTCAAAGCTTGGATGCTTCTCATGCATTAATTTATTCACATAATTCATTATAGGGAATGTCTCAATAACATGGTGGCACACCATTTGACGAAAGTTCCCAAATAATATAAGGTATCTTATGGGTTTATAACATTTTCATACCTTTTTAATTCCTTTTTGCATGTTTCCAATCATTAATGGTTAAACCTCATAATTCATGTTCTTTTGTGTCCCATAACTTGTAAGCTTGTTGCTTTTGTACAATTAATTATGTTTAACAATTGCTTCAAGCTTGTTGGTTAATAACAAAAGTCTTAACATTCATGCACCTCAATGATTCATAATAACATGTGTGCTTTTGTTGGTTATTTAGTCCATAATTGCACATATTTTGTTTGAATAAATGTGGGTTATGATTTTTTATTTTTCCATTTTTTTAGTAATTAATTTTTTTGATCATTTATAAGCTATTTGCATCATGATTAATTATTTACATTTTATTAGCATATGTTTGCAAAAATGAAAATATAATGATCACTTATGTACTTAAATATGAAATGTATAATTAAACTTGGAAGATTTATTATCCAATATTGTATTTATGTTAAGAAATATCTTAATTTTGAAAACAAAATGTTGCCTACAACTTAAAATGACAACGAATTAGGATGAGATTAATGATCATTGAAATAAAATTTCACATATTTATGTAAAATTGTTTTGCTTCCTGCTATGTGGTAGTTAATATCCATACTTTTTTTAGCTGGTAGACAAATAAAACATGATTCACACCTAATGTTAAATCAACAATAAGTTAGTGTTAGATTTTTGGGCACACCATCACTTTTGTATTGTTAGATACCATAGGTGATGATGTGGCATCCCCATTGGTAGGTGATGTTAACTTGGTATTAGTGAGTGTGAAAATTAACATCCAATCCAACCTAAAATCTAGATTTTAAGCAAGTTTCATTCAATTTTAAATGAAGAGGGCAAACACAACCTTTTAATTCAATGTTACATTAAAAAAATGAGATTGTTGGGTTTAGACCCCATGATCCCTCCCACTCATTGCCCTTTATAGAATGATTTTAGAACCCACATACTTGTCCTCATTACAAATTGTGAGAAATCACAATTCTTCAACAAAAAACTTCATCAGCCTTATAGCTTTGTAACAAGTTTTTTGTTATTCCATGTTTAATTTGAATTAAATTATAGTTAATAGAGAATTACAACAATGTTGGCCATCTATCATTCATCAATTTGTCAAAAGTTTGTGAGAAATTTACAAGCATATTGCAAGTCCCAAGTGTTATAAACTATTTAGCGAAAGAGCTTCATGCAACTTTCAAGGCCAATTGTGGGTCACGATAAAGACATAAATGAATTGAAAGAAATGAAAGTGCAAGACTAGCTTTGTGATCTAAAACTTCATGTGATTTTCAACACACAAAAGTGAAATGTCACACTAAAAACGAGAGTAAATTGAAAAGATGGTGATGCAAACTTTTATCGAAAACGATAAGAATGTGTTAACTTTGCTTTGAATGTGTTCACATAAGAGAAAATGACACAGTAATAACACATGTCACACACCATGTAATATAATATTTGGTTGTAAATTCTATATGAATTGCATTGAAGTTAGGTTTCATGATATTAATCTAACATTACCCATTACTTGTCAATTTCTAAGTTAATCTTTAATGATAACATTTTAAAACACACATGCCTACACATTAAGTGTGAATTTAACTTAAGATCATTCGAGACAAGTTTTTGCTCTTGCATCTTTCCTTTAACTAAGTAAATAATCTTTTGTCTTAGATGTGAATAACATTTTAAAAAACCTAAAGATGATTACCCTTTGTGAAAGAGGAAATAATCTCAAAAATAGCTTTGCATCATGGTTATAATATGGCTTTAATCATTTTTGTTTCATGTATTGTTATCACTTTTATATCATTTTTTTATGCATGTTATTTGTTAAACTTGATATACATACCATGAATTTATTTTAAATGATAATAGATTATCTAATATAAAACACAAATTACCAAAAAGTGGTCAAATTGTGCACAAATGCATTTGTAAAAATACTTTGTAAATTTTTTCTTAAACGTAAATTAAATAAAGAAAACAATTATTTCATTAATTTTCAAATTCCAAAACAATGAACATGTATGAAGGAAACAAAAATACCTCCTCCCACTCCCCCGCCCAAATTAAAACCACACATAAAAATTAAACAACAAATGAAATAAAATTACTGCATAAAAGAAAAAGCCTGAAAATCAAAGTTACCAAATAAAAGAGTGACTTCTGGCCATTTTAATTTTTTTTCCCAACAAATTTGTGGTACATTTCAACAAAAAATTGGGGAAAAAGTTGTTTTTTTTCTTAGTGCATAGTGAACAAATTTTGCTAATTGTTTTAAAGAAATTTGCCAGTTTATTATATAAAGTAATTAAAAATAAAAACCTTGATTTTGGTTTTTTTTCCCCCCAATTTTGTTATGTTGCTCAAATGGAGATCATCCATAAGTATGTTTAGCCAAACTTGGCAATATTCAAAAAATGAAGGTAGAAAATCTTAAACACATTGTAAGCAAATGTGACAATTTTCAACAATTTTAAATACAAATTTAATCTTTTGACAATTTTTTTTTTTAAAACGGGAAAATAAAACCCTTGTTTGTGCTTTTATTGTTCCCCCAATTTTCTTATGTTGCTCAAATGGAGATCATCCATAAGTATGTTTAGCCAAATTTGGCAATATTCAAAATACGAAGACAGAAAATCTCAAACGAATTGTAAGCAAATGTGACAATTTTCAACAATTTTGAAATAAAAAATTTCATTTTCTGACGAATTGTTTTTTAAAAAACAGGGAATTTATTTGCAACAGAATATTCGCCACAAAAAAATCCTCCTCCTTTTTTTTTCAGTCATGATAAATAACAATAATAAAATAAAAATAATACTGCTACTAATAATAATAATAATAATAATAATAATATTGCTCCTGTTATTTTCTTGTTTCATCTGCATATCCAGCGGGCAAGGAGGAGATCGATCCGGCCCATCGACGGTCCAGGACGTTCTATCGCGCACTGCTGCATTGGTTGGAGTTTTCCGGCATCCATACGGGCCAATCACAGCTTCCCGTTCCCGCCTATCTAGATAAGGTCAGGAGGCTTCCCGGGCAGGCAAGCAAACCCTTCCCCTCCGTCTCTTCTGTCGTTTTGCAGCCTCCTGTGAAGCTCAAGAACAAGTGAGAACTGCGTTTGTGTGTCGAGGTTTACGACCGAAATCTCGTAATCCGATCCTTTCTCGTTGTTCTTGTTGTTGTTTCTCTGAGCCTCGTTTCCTGTTTGAGTTGCTTGTTTTTCCCCCTTTTTGGCTTAATCCAGGGAAAAAACAAAGAATCGAGGAGGGGAAATGGCTTCGACCACTCTGGCAGCTGTAGCAGGGACATCCGCCATGTCCACTGCTTGTGTGCATAGCAACAGTTTGTTTCCCGCGAGAGTGCAATGGAGAACTGTGAGATCTGCTCCCGTGTCGGCTCGAGTCGTCGGTTTGTCTCTTAGAGCTACCGCGGATGTGACGCCTGTTGTGGAGAAGGAGAAACCGGCGCCTATCGGCCCCAAAAGAGGTGCTCAGGTGAAGATTCTCAGGAAGGAGTCTTACTGGTATCTCCAAGGTGGCTCCGTCGTCGCTGTCGATCAGGTTTGTATCTGAGACTATACAAAGAACTCTCTGTCATTTGACGCGTTCCTGCTGGATGAGCACATTAAGGGAGTTACTGAAAGAGTGCAAGCTGCACACTCCAGAGTGTGACACATTTCTCAAACTACTAGTTGTAGTGCCATAGAGTCGGTAGAGGAGCTCGTGGTGGAAAAGTTCTGTGTCATCGTGCGCCTTGACTCTAGGCTGAAACTATTCACTCGCTTTAGCATGTCGTCGAGTCTTGAAGTATTGCTCGGCAGAGCTGTCCAACCTCTCCAGATGTGTGGGATTGCAATATAGACAAAGAAGAAAAGATTCACTCTAAAGACAGTCTCACTTGAAAGAAGACTTTCGGAAATGTATCTTCTAAGGATTAGTGTTTCCGCTGTTGCAATGAATTGCAGGAAACTACAAGTCCTGAAATTTTGAGAACACATTAGTTACGACAAAGGAAGACTGGTCTCTCTACCCTCGTTATCCATTTTACATTGCTGACTGATCAGTTTTTGTGTGAATCGTCTGATTCAGCAACCTGGAGTTCGATATCCAGTGGTGGTGAGGTTCAACACTGTGAATTATGCGGGGATCTCCACAAACAACTTTGCCATTGATGAAATCGAGGAAGTTTAAAGGTCTGAAGAATTGGTTATTTCTCCATAGATGTAGCTCTCCTGCATGTATTTGTTTTACAATCTTGCTGTAAAGGCAAAAGTTCTTTTGTGTCTTTGTGTCATTTGTGTCATGTGCAGTTATCAGATCACTGAATCAAGAAAAGCATTGACATTCCTTGTGTCAATGAGTGTCCTGAGAGCACACAAGAAATTTAAAGTGCCCAGGAAACTTGCCTTTCTTGTGTTCTCCTTATGTTTTTCAATATGAACCAGAAAATTGAAGCTAAAGGGTGTGTCTCTTTTTTCCTAGTTATTGGAATGGGTGTCAAGCACTCTCAGTCAAGAAGCTGGAGAGCCATGGACCTGAAAGTGTAAACTCTTTACAGATACACTGGGAATAGGGAGCTCTCAACTATACTATTATGTGTTTGGTCATGGGTTTTGAGACTAGTTTCAGAAATAACTTGACACAGAGTCACCAAATCTTGAACTCTGAAATGCTGATATGTTTATTTCTAGTTTTCATGCCTGGACATGGATGTAGTAAGGGCCATTCTGAAGACCTGGCAATGGGTGTTTTTGGAATCAAAGATGCTAGAACATATCCCAGCTTTCAGAGTTTCTAGCAAATTGCAGAGCTTCTAGCAACTGATTATCCTGCCCCAAAGTCATCTGGTGAGACTTTGCACTTAGTTGGAAGCTACAATAGCTTGCTACTGAGATAAACAGACAGAGGCTTCCACGGATATTCTTGCCAACAGCATTGTGACCAAGAGAACTACCTGCCAGAGAGCTGAAGGCATAGCTGTGTCTTAGGTTGACATGGATGGGGGGATAACTGGATTAACACACAGTATCCTGTTAGCTCACTAATGGACTTTGAGGAACATCTTGTGCTGCTCAGCACCATGCACTCTCCTCGCATCAGGAAGTCCTCCATGTTCCTGTACTAAAACATTGTGTGTAAGGTTTACTTGCAGCTCACTTGCAACATTAAATGATGTAAACTAGCTTAGCCCGAAGAACCTGACAAATGCATATCACAAAAGACTACTTTGGTTCACAAATGACAGTCATCTTCATAAGTGTTTGTGCACAATCCACAATCAACTTACACAATCATGGAATGGGCATGAAGCAGCAATCTATGCATTCGATCATTTCCTTTCGGAAGCAAAAACTGTGCGATGCTCAAAATTGTGCACAAGGATTTTAAGGATCACTTCTTTTTGGAAGTAATATCTGTGCAATGCTCAGAATTGTGCAGAAAAATTACAAGGATTCTCTGTGTATTCTTTGTACTATCATATTGCTCTCATGGAAGAGATAGTATCCCTTCATATGGAGCAAATGGAGCAATTGTCATATGGAAATTACATCGATGCTTCGAACATGTGCAATGCAAACGCTGCTGATGTCAACAAACAAAGATTCCACGATTAGTAGAGCAGTATCAATGACAGATCTTTTTGTTCCTACTGCATCACTATGTAAATCTCAATTGGCCTCCTAGTTCTCATAATATTTTTGTCCCTTATTACTGAGGAGAAGCTGAACATTAAGCAAGATTGGGGAAATCCAGCAGAGAATAGACAGTTTGTGAAGCTCAGGAAACGAGATTTGGAAGCAATCCAAGGAAGAAATCACTGCTAGATGGTCCCAAGGTCTGTATGTAGTAATCAAAGTTGAAAAGAAGAAATGTCTTCCCAAGCTTTGAGAAAGAAGTGATGATGCAAGTGCAGGAGCAAGAATTTGTACTGTAATGTGCAGGTCACACATGATGGGCAGGATGTTTTGTTTCCTTCTTAATTCAAGTTCCGAGCATAAATGTATATAAGAGTGAGTAGGTACTCCAGGCATATCATTGCCAATGTGTACTGAACACGTAGATCATGTAGTGAATGGAACCTTTGATTTTGAGAGAGTTTTAGTTCCTGCAAAGCCAAGCTTATGTCTCTGTTTGATGAAACTTTGACGATGCCTTCAGCCATGCTTGAGTTCAATCAATCAAATGTTCAACAAACACATTTTCAACTTCTTTAGCTCTTTGTTTCCCTCCATGCTGCTCTGTATTGCTTTTTTTCTTTTTTTGGTTCTTTTGAATTTATCGTAAATCATCTTTGTGATCTACAAACGATGTCAAATCTATACACTAGATTAGTGGATCTCAAAGAATAGATGAATTGAGGCACAAGCACTCGATGCTAAATACTAAGGTCCTATGGATCACTCAAGATGTAATCCTTGAGATCAACAAGAATGGTGTCTTTGTGCATTTAATTGACAAGGGGATAAGGTGCGTTTATCCACTTACATGTGCGTTTCTCCAACAACCCCCCTCACACTTGATCCCTTTCAACTATGCATACAATTTACATTTATCTAACTATTTCTAACTAGAATATTTTTATGACCACAAAAGTTGCTGAATAAAAAATGTTCAAGGTCTATCTTAAGGAAGTCCAAGCTCTCCCATGGATGTTGATCATAAAAACATTTACAATAGTAGCATTGAGCTAGGCAGTGTCTAGCTAGGTGGCATAACATGCAAGTTTTCTGAAGCTTGAAGTCCCAAGGAGCAATTTGTTGCATGTCCATGAATGCATAGTATTCATCTCACTCTTTAGCTTTGCAAGTTTGATCTTGCCCAAGGGCTTCATCAATATGTCTGCAATTTGGTCCTATGTAGCAATGTGTTTGACATTGATTTCTCCAAACATGATTTTTTCACTCATGAATTGATGTTGGATTTCAACATGTGTTGTTCTCATATGAAACATTAGGTTATTTGAAAGTTTAATTGAATTTTGATTATCATAGTGAAACATCATGTTCTCCTTTAAATGAATCCAAAATCTATCCAAACAACATCTAGAACCAAACATATTCCTTTGCTCCTTTTGCTAGTGCGTTGTATTCAACTTTTGTAGAAGATAGAACAACTATGCTTTGATGTTTATTACACCAAGAAGTTGGTCCTAATCTAGTTTAAACCAATAGCTTGTCATTCATTTACAATCTTGGTCATTAACCCAATCAAACTTAATGTACCCTTTTATCAAGTTTTTGTCACCCTTCTTATACAATATTCTGCAATCTACATACCTTTGGACATATCTCAATATATGTTTTATTACATCTATTATATGAACCTTTTGAAGCCTAGACATAAATGTATTCATGACACTTGTAAGTTAGGAAAGGTGTAGCCTAATGTGCGTCAAGTAAATTAATTTTCCAACAATTTGCCAATATTCCTTAGGTTTTATTTCTCTTAACCCCATATTTAGGACAAGTTTGAGATGTTCTACTAGATTACAAAACAACACAAGAGTTACATGCTTGCATACCAAATTTTCTCAAAATTTCTTTAACATGGTTACATTGATAAACAAAAATACCTCCTAGAATACAAACAAACTCAATAGAAAAAATTACTTACAAAGGTTTTTCAAGTTTTGACATTTCAAACCTTTTTCTTGAGTTGATCAATGAGCCATGTGATTTTGGTTTTGTCATTGTTGGTCAAGAGGAGATCATTTATGTAAAGCACAAAATTACCAATAGTCCCCTTCTTGCGCATAGTATAGGTTGTAATCTATGTCTCCTCATTGAAGTCCCTGTTGCTCCAAATATGTATCAATTTTTTAATACCATGTTTTCTATATGTGTTTGAGTTCATAGAAATCCTTTCATAAATCGCACACTTTAGTTTCTTGGCCTTCTAATCATTCCATAAACATATCTTCTTGAAGGTCACCATTTAAAAATGTTGTTTTGATATCCAAATGGAAAATCTCCCATCATTCTTCATGAATTGCTAATGTTGCATTGGTTTGAATTGTCACCATTTAACAAGTAGTGCAAAAGTATTGTAATAGTCAATCCTAACACATTGTTCAAAGCCTTGAACGATAAATCTAGCTTTCAATTTGCCTTGCTTTCCATGAGTTCTTGGCTTTAACTTATAGATACACTTTGTTGTATTTTTTTTATTAGTAGTTCCACATGGTCCCAAGTCTTTTTTTTTCTTAAGTGAATTGATTTTGTATTGCATCACACTTTTCCATTTGTCTAATTTGCATGCTTCAAAGAAGGTCATGGACCCTACTTCGATGGACCCAATGTAACTATCAAAATATTGTGGTTGTTGTCTTAGTTGATTGATCTTTGAATTGAACTAATAGTTGTTTATTTATTGCAATTGTTGCACATTGCTATGATACTTAATTTATCCAATATTAATATCAACATTGAGAAGATTGAAATGATATTCATCATGTGAGCTTTAATATGCCAAGCTTCCATCACATATTGGGGCTAAAATATGATTTTATGATTGAATAGGGATGTTGTTTTTTCCATCCTTCAATTTATTGGTGCCATAATTGGTTTTAACATTTGTAGATGTTTGTTAGTATCATATTTGGTTTGAATTAATTGTGCATGACATTGATTCTTGTGAAAGTCTTTTCTCGTATATTTTAAAAAGCACCTAAGGTAAGAGAATATATTCTTATACATTATAAAATAATTATTTTTCTATGAAATTTCATTATGTTGTAACATTTTAACTTGTGTGAATTGGCACTAGATTTTAGATTTGTGGTAGTAATCAATGAAGGTCTTGGACATGTATTTTTTGCCCTAATCATTTTTCAATATATATATATATTTTGACCAACATCATTATTTTCCATTTCCTTGAATGTTTTGAATATTGTAAGTGTTTTTGACCTTTTTTTGAAGAAAATACACCATGTATGATGGTTAAAATCATCCATAAAGATGAAAAAATAATGTGAGCAGAAAGTTTGAAGGGATCAGCATGGGTTCATGTAAGTCAATGGATGAAGTATGTCAAGTTTGCATTTAGTTCAATAAAATTTGTTATGTGGCAACCTTTTTCAATGTTGGTTCCCTATAATATTGTACTTAACACAAATTTGTTTAACAAGCAAGAGGTGTGGTATCCTAGTCATAAGCTAAAACTTATTTGTTGGAAATGAAGGCCTCTAAAATTTAGATGCCCCAATCTTTTACCCCATAGCCTACTTATGTTAATTATATTTGAAATAAGATGGAAACCAACATTTAAAACTTTTACAACTTCAACATGTTCAATATGTAAAGTCCATATGTTGGGCATTAAACTCCAATGACTATCAAAGCTTCTAGATTTGATTTGCATAAACACATTTAAAGTTTAAAATGATCACAAAGCCCTTATCACTAATTGAACTTATGGACAATTTTTTTTTTTTTGTTAAACTTGGTACATATAAAATGTCAAAGATCTTTATAGTACCCTTCCCTTTTGAACCTACCAATTTGCAAACTTCATTCTACTTGTTTTTAAAAAACAATTGGCATGATCTAGAAACATTTTATTCCTTGTGACGTGCTTGAAAGCTCTTGAATTGATCTATCATTTTAGATTGTCTTCATTAACATAATTTGAATATAGCTAGCAAAACATTAAATAGATCAGACTCATTGTTTAAAGGAGGATCTTCTTTTGTCAATTCATCCTTATCAAACCTTCATCATAAGAAAAGGCACCTTGAGCCAAGCGAGTAGTTTGGCATGTCTTCCCCTTTGTATCAACATGTTTTTCTTCAAGACAATTTTGTGACCAATGGCCATGTTTTTGACAAGTGAAGCAAGCTTTAGATTTCTTTTAGAACAAATTGTCACATTTGCCAAAGCAATGAAACTTAATCCACATTGAGCAAAGTCCAAAACCTTTCTTTGATGTAAAGGACCTTGTCATTTGGCTTCTTTCCAAGCCAAAGTTCCCTTTTGATTTTCTTCAATGGAAGTCATGATGCTAACTTTTCAAATGATGGTAGTTGTTTTTGTCCAAAAGAAAAATGAACAAAGCTTTCAAAGCTTTCAACTAAGTTGTTCAAGATGAGTTCAATAATGTTTCATTACACACACACCCCCATCCTAGCAAATGGAATAGAACTCACATTCATGCTAATCCTAAAAGCATTATTTGATCAAGCCATTACAAATTCACACATGTTTTGATACCATGAAAAATCAAAACTACAAACTATGTCAAATGTATGCACTAGATCAATGGATCTCAAAAAAACATATGAATTGAGGCACAACCACTCAACACTAAATACTAGAGTCCTATGGATTATCTTTTGGCTTATCATGTATTGCAGTGGATCACTTAAGATGTAATCCTTGAAATGAACTAAAACCATGTCTTTGTGCCTTGATTGACAAGGCCTATAAAAGGTGGGTTTATTTGCTTACATGTGTGTTTCTTCAACATTCTCATCACATTACTTGTGAATTCCCAATGTGTGTGACCCTTTTAATTATATGATACAAATAGTTGTTCAAGCTTCCTTTCAAGTGTTTTAACATCCGTTAGGAGGTTGACTCTATATGGTTGCACAACAAAAGGGTATTTGAATAATCACCCATTTCAATATCAATTCCAAACCTAAAAGCAATTCTTAACTCAAGATGCATAACACAAAGTTGAAGAAAATTTAGCTTTTCAACCAAACATAAAATTGACTATATCAAACCCTAAACTTTGTGAAGTTTTTTTTGAATTCTAAGTTTACAAGTTTTGCTCAAACCAATTTCTTCAACAGAAATTTCTTTTCTAAGCTCCGAGAAGTTGTGCAAAGATTGGATCAAAGTGAGTGAGTGAGAGAGAGAGAAAATCCATAATTTGATATCAGCCAAGTTGCTAACAATACCACATAATTACAAGTCTAGGCTAATTTTTGCTCAATCTTGAGCAAGAAACATGCATTTGATGACCTGTGAAAGAAGAATTTTTCTCTAGATAGTTCGGTATTAAGCTTGAAATTTAACAGTGGTGCAGAGATCAAATCGATCCAGCACTTGAGCTATCTAGAGAAAAAACAATAAAAATTGGAGAGAGCCCAGGCTCCTAAAATACAGTACCTACCTCCAAATGCCAGCTCAAGAAAATATTAAGAGTTGCAACCTGCATGATGTCATGGTGCTTTCAGAGCAAGACTTCTCCAGGGCATGGAGCTTACAATAAAGCTTCCTCATGGTGGCCCCTGGCAGAACAACACTAATAAAAACTATCCTTAATCTGAATTAGAGGATCTGAATTAGCATGATATTATGCACAGATTTAAGTTAAGTTACTACCCAAGAGCTTCCACAATTGCAGCAATAAAAGACTCAGCTCAAATGGATGATAGTTTTTTTACAAGTCTGGCATGACCAGTTGTGTTGCTGCAGCTGAATCAGATGCAGGTGCTTTGATGTGGAGTAGTTGAGCTGCTGCGAGGCCCTAATGTAAGCTCCAACTCATCTGGTTCTTGAACCACAGTCGGTGGCCTAGTAATTCCACTAGTCCTTGAACCCACCACCATAGCCACATCTTCAGCTACCTCCCATGGCACTTGTAATACAACACCTGAAATCTCCACCTTCAAGTCTGGATTCAAATTATTAAGCTGCTGCTGCCCTGAGGCTGATGTACTGCATCTTGCCTGAGGGAGACGTCCTGCTTCCTCAAGGCTGCAGCAGCTTCGAGCCTGATGCTGCATCATGCTGGTAGCAGCAGAAGATTGTAAGCCTGGAGTTGTGCTGCAGCAAGTGCACCATGGGTGGTTCAGATATGGTGTCTCTGAGGTAGAATCAGAGTACAGGAGATGATCACTAGTCGGGATTGAGCTCTTATCTATAAAGCGCTGCTGCATATTGCAGCTTCCATTAAGGACGTAATTTGCCGTTCCTGAAACTGGAGCAGATTTAAACTCCTGCAGGACGTCTGCTGCTGTAGAGCTGCTGCCTTGGGTGCGTTGTACCCGGATCCCATTTGCCCATGACTTGGTTGCAGAGCTTGTTGAGCTGCTGCTTAGGTAATTGTTAGCAAATGTGAGAGCAGTTGGAGCAGCAGAATTTCGCGGAGAGAAATCTGATTCTACAGCAGCTGGAGTACGGCAGCCATCGGGAGTTTCACAGTTATAGCTACTGCATGCTGCAGGACGAAGAACCTGGTGTAATTGTGACTGCTGGTTTGTTGCTGCTGCTGCTGCAAGGAAGCTTTTACTGCAGTACTGTGACCAAAGTTCTGCTTTTTCTGCAGCAGCTTGAGAGAATGCCGGCTGCTGCTGCTGCTGCTGCATGGGGTACAAAGTCTCAGGAATTATAAACCGGCCTACTGCAGTATCTTTAGCAATCGCTGCACCCCAATCTGCTTTGACATTATCAGCAGCTGAGATACAGGACGTTTTGGCTAATTTAGGAGAGCTCAAAGGAGGTGTGACCGGAGCACTAGTAGCAGTCGAGGAGCTGTTGCAGCAACCATGGCCATTTCCTCCGGCCCTCGTTCCAGCCGCACTAGCTGATAAGCCCTTGAGCCATGGTATCAGGGAGGAGGTGCCATCCACACTCGCTCCAGGAATATACGATGATGCTGCAGGACTAATTACGGATGCCGGCCCAGTTGCGGTACATACTTCCATCTGCTGCTCTACTGCAGGACGTGGGTTGGTTCCCTGCCAAAATGCAAAGACCCAATGTGACCAGAATGCTCAAGCTCATGCAAAACAAAAGCGAGAGTTTTCATACTCAAACCTGACCAGCTGTGAAGAAGATTTGATGAGGATTGTCTAGACGTGTACCTTGCGGTAGGTCCTGCCGTCCTCCTCCACAGTCCAGCCAGCTTCCGCACACAGAGCCTTGAGAACTTCGTTGTTGTCGCAGTGTTTTGGTAGCTTGTAGTTGCCGTAAGTACGTAGACCTGCAAAGATCTTGGCTGCGATGGCGCGTCGTCGTCGTTCTCTTCTCTTGTTGTTCTCCCTCTCCTTCCAAGTGGGTAGTCGCGTACTACCAGCTGCTGCTGTCATTTCTCTCTGCTGCTGCTGCTGCTGCTGCGACTTGCTGATCTCTATCTACCATTCGAACCAACCAGCTCTCGTTTTTGTGTATGCTCTCGTCTTAAGGTTCGCATGAATGGAGACGGTCCCAGCCCGAGTGTCTCTTTGCAAATTCCTATGTCTCGACTCTCCCTTCGGTAACTGCGAATTGAGTTCTTTCGTGACGTGAGTTCCTGGTAGTGGAGGTTCGCTACCGCTAGACTCATGGCCACTCCAATTGGGAAGTCACGAGGTGCGTGTAGTACTGCTCACGGCATCCTTCCGACGAAGGGAAAGGCCCCAGTGGACTTGCAGTCAGCTTCGACAGTATTCAGTTCGACAAAAGCTCGGAAGGTTGCAGGTCTACCGTGCCTGGCTGAACTCCTCTATGCAACAAGGGACCCAAGCAACACAGCTATTCTGGTGCAGAGCAATGGAAAAACCTGAGAGAGAGAGAGAGAGAGTTGAAGCCACAGAGAGAGACAGAGACAGAGAAAGCAACGAGCTGCAAAGAGAGTGTGCAAAGAGAGAGAGAACGCAGCTAACAAAAGAGAAAGTCTATTGCATCATCATGGGTGCCTTGCAAGAAGCTGAAATACACAAGCAAGGGAAGACCAGCTTATGAAATCCCGCGGGCAAGAACACTACAACATCAAAACATACATGCAGCAGAAAGACAATCCGAGATTACTAGAGAAAACTCAACCAAGCTTTGAATGTTCAACAGAACTAAACTTCAAACAAACACAATCGGAGAACTAGATCAACACTAGATAATATGGCACGAGAAGCTCTGAAATGAACAATAACAACAAAAAGATTCATGACTGATTCGTAGCGGCAATAGAGAAAGAAGAGTCGGCACAACTGGAGGCGCACATGATAATGAAGAGAACTGCAGCTCATGGAAGACGCCCCTCCCCCCC
>Ga0209208_10004367_pt1 | contig 20033 bp, 7 predicted proteins | sample S1TSphfallax_3_FD_187694 | JGI IMG/M metagenome (GOLD analysis project Ga0209208, IMG submission 187694) | Host-associated microbial communities from peat moss isolated from Minnesota, USA - S1T2_Fd - Sphagnum fallax MG (SPAdes) (version 2) | ecosystem: Host-associated > Plants > Peat moss >...
AGGTAAGGGCAATGTGCTGCCCTTTACTGAGTTAGGGAAAATGAAGGTCCTCTCTTCTGGTCACTCAATAATCTCCAAAACTTCCAAACTACTCTTGACGTTGGAATACTGCAGAATAAAGCAAAGTCTTTGAATTAGAGGATAAGAACCTCTGATTCCATTTTTAGAAGCTCTGAGGTTCACTTTACATTAGGGCTCAAGCTGAGGAATCTTGACCTGATTAAGTCTTTTGCTTAACGTTGTGCTCTAACTTGACTGCTAAAAGAAAATGTATCTTAATGGCCCAAAATTAATTGGTGCATCATCAATGCCACTCGAATCTTGGACCAAAGAAGACACTTCTTTCTATACAATTTTTTCCTCTTCTCCTTTTCCACTTGTCAGTTTCAACAACTCTTCTCTTAGTCTTGAAAACTTCAACATGGATGAAAAGAAGCATAATGTTCTTATCTCCTTAATGTTCATAGTAATTGTCATATGATGAGAATAATTGCTAAATGAGATCAACATTTTGGATTAGAACTCATGATGGCTATAGTTGTTATTTAAGGAAAAAGAGGTCCAAATGAGAGGGCATTGTGACAACATGATTGGCATGGTAGTTTTTTGAACAATCAACTCATGAATGATTACACCAAAAATTGTTTCTAACATGCATAATGTTAAGTTTCAACATTTTACATGTTTCTGCAAGGTAAATCTTCCTTTGTTAAATTGAAGGAACAAATCTCTAAAAGAAAACATTTCATTTAAAACACAAATTATCATATCATTTTTAGGGCTAAGTAACAGTACTTACTACTACATGAAGAATGTGATGACCTTTACAAATTGGTCAAGATGTTGATTTCTATAAAAACGAATTATGTGTGTAATGATATTGAAAACACTTGAAAACTTCAACTTATGGGGTATTTTCCAGTTGCATTTTTGTTTGGTATTATTTTCTTTAGAATCGAAGGGTTGCAATTTGAACTTCATCTCCTTTTCTTTACAAAATATGCTTGGTGTTCCCCATTTTTTATCTCAACTTTTCAAAAAAAGTGATAAAATGAAGATATTATTTGCAAGATGTTCTTTTTTAAGTCCCCCTCATGTGAGCAAGTATGATTGGGTGGTACCACAAGGAAAGTAATTTGTTATATTCATCAAATTTCAAAATCTCAACATTTGTTTTTTTTTAATTCTTAAAAATGCTTATAGATAAGATCCCCAAATATTCTAATATTTGAAAATATAATTGAATGGAAAAAAATTTGAATTTTTTTGTGGAGAATGAATGCATAATGAAATAAATTGTAGGAATATAATATGAAGGTTTGTTTGGTCAAAACAAAAAAGGAATGCATTTTTTGTTTATTTATTAAACTTTAATTTTTAAGAGTATTTCAGATGCCCTTTTTTATTTTGTAAATAGGTATTTGATCAAGGCAATTATCAATCTTTTAAAGTTGGGAATCGGAATTGTGAAGGACCACAAATGTCAAAAATTCAAATGTATAGTTATCCCAAAAAAAAAATCTAATTATCACTTGGATCCCTACCCTTTGATTTGTAATGACTAAACATGAATAAAAAACTACTTAAATGTGTAGGTGCAAGAACTCTTAATTTAAATATGGGTCAAGAATGGAGTTAGGAAACAAAATTTCTTAATTTATCAATACATAGTATAAATATCTAAGTGTTTGTGATTTTTTATAAACATATGTTTATGTATGGTACACATAACCCACATGGAAAATTTTAATAAACAAATAATTTTTATGAAATCAAATTGGGTTCAACTTTCCTTCTATTTTGGAAAGATTTTTATTAGTGGTACCACCCAATCATATGTGCCCCCTCTTAAATTGCTTTGAAAACCATTTGACAACAAAGTGGAGAAGTAATGTGCAAGAACCATCTTTATCAAGGGGTATTACACATTGAATTGTTACTTCAGTCAAGATAACTAAAAACAGAAATTTAAATCACCAAATCTAGCAATTCCATTGGCCTGAAAAAAAAATTCTCCAAGCTTACACACAACCCTATTTTGTTGAACTATGAAAATAATAATGCCTTTCTACCATTTCCATTGGTCTACTAAAATTTTCACAAACCTACCAACCCTATTACAGATTTAATTGTTAGTTCATTGAAGATAATTAAAGAAAAAAATTCAGATGATCAAATTCAACATTTTCATTAGCCATAACATTTTTTCTTCACACCTACGCACATCTATTCAACACCCTTTTTATATTAGTGAATTATTATTATAACCCTTGTTTATATTTTAAAAAAGTTATATATATATTTGTTATCCTTATAATCATCCTACCTTTGGGCCCTCTTTTCAACCTCCAACCCTTCTTGGAGCCTCAAATGTTATTTGCAAAATGAAAACTTTTTGAATAAAAATTGGGTGTACAATTTTTCATTTATTGCACATGATCTGTCAAAACTTTGCCCTTCAGTCTAGTAAGAACAGTGATGTTGCACAAACTCAAGATGAAATTAGTTTTACCATAATATTAAGAATAAAATTGTTATATTTCTTCTTCTGTTCTTCATAGCAACTGCGGATCGAAAAACAGTTTCACACCCTATTCAAGCTCAGTGAGTCAGTGGGGTACTATTTTAAAGAATGTTTTTAATTTCTTCTTGCATTATACCCAAACCACTTGCTTTGTTGATGCATTTTCCTTCCTTTATGGAAAACTTTATTATTTCATCCTAATCAACAACCCATATATATTAGTTCTTGGTGAAGATTCTTCCATGTTGACTACGCTTTAATTAGAGAGGCCAACAAAAGAGAGGTGAGAAAAAGAGCAATGGAGAGCAAAAGCAAAGGTAAGAAAGAAAAAATCTTTCCTCCACCTACCTTCAAGATCTTAAAAGAAACTAGCTTCCATCCAATGGCTAAGATTAAAACACATATGTGCAACATTTAAATAATTCAACCTTGGGCTGAGTCCTAGAAGTTGGGTTTGCATTTTATGAAAGTTCCTATCTCATGAGCTGATCCCAGAATTTGGTGCCAAAATAACCATATAGGTGGCCACTCATTCTTGGATCTTGTGCTTGAGCACCATTGTAAATCCAATGGACCAAAAGCTTTTGGTCAAGTGGAATGCGTCAGTTTGAGTTGGGCTAGAGCCCTAGTATGAAGTGGGGTGCTGATTTGTCTCCTTCATGTGAAGGTTGGTCACAAACTCATCAAAGGAAAAGATTGCTCCCTGTTCTATATTATGCAAACAAAGGTTTCAAACTTTTGAAAAACTTTGTGAAAAACCAACGTGTTGCTTGGCGTCTCACTCTAAACATGTTCTTTCACAATTTTCTTTTACATGTTACATATGAATTGCCACTATAGTCCCCGTCACCATGCATGTCTCTCTCACCTGTCATTGACCATTACATTTGGTAGCAATGGGCATAGGCTTTTCCTGCAGCATTGAAGCCCCATCTGTGTTAACCTTTGGGTCACAGTTAAATTTGAGATTGAGGATTGTCCTGTGTATGGTTCAAACTGCAAGCAGCACCACCAAGAAGCTACCCTTAAAAGCAAAAACATGAAACCGAGAGAAGGAACCAAAACAGGGAACACAAGAGGGAGACACACCACTAGCAACTTAGCAGCAACCTAAGTAAAGCACTATATAATAGAGCTGAGAGAACTAGGAAAGCAATACACCTTCACCAGAGAGTCGAGACTGAGAGCTGACCATTAGAAGGAAAACCCAGCCAACTCACACTAAGGAAAAAGATCAAAAATATGAGTATGGAAAGCAAGCTTGGAACTTTGGAAGTTGAGAGGCTCAGTGAAATTCAGTGGAGGCAGGCAACATCAGTAAGTACCGTCCAAGGGATCATACAACGAGCTTAAGGCAGCAGAGGTATCCAAAGATGTGAATCATGCATATTAGCAATACCCTAGTACCTTGGCAACTTGCACACTACTTATATTATTGGCAGAAATGTTGAAATATTCAAAAAATACTTTTACTAAAGAACAAAATTTAGTGATGGAAATTAGAGAATCTTTTGGAATGTTCTTTTTAAAACATGAAATCTTCAAAGTTAATTAATTTTTCAACAGACATGTGTTGAAGCTGCCCCTGTACTTCAGCATCACCGTAGAGATGCCTAAAGACCTATATGTAATGCATAGGGGAAGGGCAGTGTAAGTCTGAGTTTCTCTATTTCAGGGCCAAGGTCTGCAAGGTCTTCACACGAGGTTCACAAGCGGTCAATGTTTTCTGGACTGGAAGCGTTGCAGTCTTTTTCTGGGGCTAAAAATCGCAAAAAGGTGACACTGACACAAAATTTTGGCGAAAATTCCCTTTTTTTTTCAAAAACCTAAATTTCGACCATTTTTTTAAAATTTGGGGGAAAGTGTCGCCACAGTTCTGTCTACTGGCTACACATTACAAAACTGTCGCCAATTAATTTGAAATCTGTCTGGGGAGGCTCGCCACTGTTACTACACTAGAAAATTGGAAGCACAGTGCCGCGTGCAAGGAGGCAGTCCTCTGTTTTCCCCCGAGCCTGCTTGAAAGTTCTGCCCAGGGAAGTAAGTAGGTACCTGCATAGTGCAAATGCAAAGAAAAAATTAAGTCAAATGTTTTAAGATTGTTTTAAACAAAACAAAAAAAATTAGCTCAATGTTGTAGGATCGATATACCTAAACAATAATTGCCTCACCCCCAAAAAAAACATGAAAACCTCATAAGTGCCTCAACCTCATAATAAGTGCCCTATAACCCCAGGAGAACATAGGGGAATACCATGAGCAATGGGAAACATGACCATGTACAAACTAATTAGCTCTCCTGACAGATTTCACACGAGTGGAGTGTACCTACATCACAAAGGACAAATAAAAAAGACTGGAAATGTAACTAAGTAGGCACTCACTCCCATCTATGCCGAAAGGAAACCCTCAACCCTAATTCATCGGACTGCAGACCAATTATCCCATTTGCAAAGGAAGGAAAGGACGAAAGAAAGGATCCTGCTCGGCTTTCATTAACATCTGCCCATTTCGTTCTTCACCAGTTAAGCGCAGTGCGCGCGCGGAGAGTTCATTCTAGCGAGAGTGTCAAGTAGAGCAGCAACAGGTAGGGCAGTCTTGATGGCCCCAGGCCCTGGTCCGGGTGTCATTCCCTGGGCCTTTCCTAGCCCCAAAGGTGAGCCGTTGGTGTTTTACTACACAGTGGAAGAGTTTATCAAGCATATCACGGAGCCCAGCTCGGAAGCAGTCAGGGTGCCGAAAGACCCACCTGCGTATACTAGAGAACGGTTGCGCTGCGTGCTATGTGGTGTCATCAAGACGGATCGGCGAAGGATCAATCGTCATAGAATGGCGGGTTGTCCTAAGGCGTCTCCTCCTTACTCGCCTTTGCTTCCTTATATCTCTTTCGCCGTTGGGGAGTCTTACAAGGAGAAGCGGATTGTGGCTGGGATCGAGGCTGGTGAGGATGTGTCCAAGTTGTTGGGTCTTCATCAGCAGTACCACCCAGCTGTCGTTGAGCTGCCTGGCTTGTGTGCCAAACGGGAAGCGTCCGACAGCGTAGAGATGGAGGTGGACGAGCAGGCAAGAAAGCACAAACATGTTCTTGACATCCAGACTACTGTCTCTCCTCCTCCTCCTCCTCCTCCTCCTCCTTCTCCTCCTCCCAAGTCTGAAGGTACATTGGTAGTAGCTCAAGACTTTCGTCGTTGTTCGCCACCTTTCAATTCGATGCTGAGGAATGGTTCGGGATTAAACCCCGCCAGAGAGGCTATAGTGACTGAGAAGAGGAGGAGGAAAAGGAAGAGAAATAAAACAGGAGGAGGAGGAGTTGAAGAAGGGGATTTGGGCTCCCAGAAGGAGCCGGAGAAATGGAATGTGATGAAGGAGAGGGCGATGGAATTTTTTGTTCATGAGATTCGCAGCGGCGGGGAGGCCACTCTAATGTTGGCAGCAGGCACTGGAAAGGGGGATCATCGGAATCTGGCATTTGGGTCGTTGCTAGTGTTTGACAATGAGGTGCGGGAAGGTGGAAGCAGGGACAGTAAGCTCGTGGGTAGAGAGAGAGGGTTTGGGCCTGTCAGCGATTTGCAGGGGAAGGAAGGGGTGGAGCTCTTAAGCAAGATTGCCTTCAATGCTGACTCTGCACACGGTGTGGGGACACTCACTTTCTCAGGCAATTTTGGGGGTGTGCAGAGCCCTTCTGAGCTCATTATCTTGGGTGGAACTGGTCGATTTCGGGGTGCAAGAGGCTATGCTTTGGTGGAGAATTGTCCAGCACAGCCACCTCATTTCATCTTCCACTGGAATGTTTACTTGAATCTATGAAATTTTGTAACCCTCATCTGGGATGAGTCAAAATTCAGTATAGTGGCTGTACTACTATTTGTCAGGGCAGGATGTAGCCATAGCTTCCAGTTCCTTTGTTTCTGAAGGTCCTGGATTTCAGCAGTTCATGAAGGCAATAATAGTTGTTCAACAATACTGCTCTTGTGGCCATATTCAACAATGGGCTAATATCTGATCACCCAGCACTTTTGGAGCTTGAAGTGCATTGACATCGGAGCTTGTACATATACCATGTCATGAGTGACAAAACTCTTTTATCTTTCTACTGCAACTCCTGGGAGATGATCTGTTCTGCATCTTTGTGACATAAGCAGTAATCAGGACAGTAAGATTGGATACCACATTGTTCCACACCTGTTTCTAAATGAAATGTGGATGGCCAATGATGAGGAGCATAGTTGGAGAACTTGTTTGTGTATGAGTTTTCCTTTCTTCTAAGACAGTCTGGAAGACCCCACAAGCAGGGGCACTTGATTTCAGAAAATGGATGGCTCACCAAGAATCTCTATACAAGGTTGATCTGGATGTAATATTTTACAGATCTTGGGGGACATGTTAACGTCTTCCAATAACTTTCTTACTGACATGGTTCACATGCCTTATGTTGCTTCTAGTGTATCAAAAACTGCTAGATTTGGTTTCTGCAACAGTCAGTTTTGCAGTTCCAGTTTGTCTTTCATCACACGAGTGGTGAGTTTAGTCACTCTCATCAGGAAAATTGATTGACTTTTTGAGATTTTTCTCAATTTCAAACCAGACAATCTCTTAAACCATGTTTCAGAGTTTCAGATTTTCACATCTTCAACTTGATTCTATCAAGGGATTCCTGATTCTAAGTAGTGTGCTTTCCAAAGGCCATTTGGTGCAATATAGTCTAGCACTACATACTTTCTAGCTTGACTTATCTTTTCCTGCTCTCTCATTTTCTCTTCTGTTTAGTGTTTACTTTTTCTTCTTTGTGCATTCCCCTCATTTTTCTTTTGTTTGGGACTTGGTTGTCTTCATTATGTATGCTAGCTGCAGTCATGGCTGGGTTGTGACATTACTTCCGGATTGTGACTGAAATTCAGTACATGTAGATCACTGTTTGACATCAGCCTCCAACTGCCAAATAGGGAACTGACAAATCAGCACAAAATTATGGTGGTCCCTAATTTTTTTGATGTTGATGGTCAGCAGATTGAAAGAGATTGTTCTTATCTTTCACTTCACATATTTGTCCTACAGTGTCAATCAAACCACTGGGTTCTTCTGTTTTATTTTGGTCTTTTTTCTCTTTTCTTTAGGCTTCTGGTACCTTTCTCATGCTTTCTGATTGGTTGCTGTTCTGTTATCAGAATATTCATATTCTTTTTTCACATCATCTCTGAAATATTTTCAAGTTGACTGAATCATAAGCATGAGTTTCAGCACTCTTGAAAATACTTTGTCCTATGCTGTTCTCCTGTCAATGATATTTCCCTTTTTTCTTCTTCCTGTAGTTTTCTATAAAGGCTCTTGTTTTGATTTGGAAATCTCCTTACACTTAGCATCAGTTGATTTATTAGATAGCACTTTCAAGCACACCATCAAGCTAGAGAAAATGAAACTTGTTTTTATATTTGTAGCTAACCTCTGATAAAAACCCTCCCAAACTTTGATCTGGACCTATCTCATTTTGATATTACTGATATTCATTTTGTATGACTAAACAATGACTGTAGGCAACATAAATGGTCATCCTAAATTGCACTGAAATAGTCTTGCAAATTCAAAAACTTATAAAATTATATTTTGCTATAGAATCAGGCTTTGCAGTTCTCACTATACTCCATAGAAAAATAATTCTACTCTCATGCAGTCGAGTAATGTGGTCAAATAACCACCATGTGAAATGCAGAGGAGGTTCTGAGATTTTCAGGGAATGAGGTTTCAAACGTTCATGGTCAGTGGGTACTCACCTATGAGCCTATGTCCTCCAGCTAGCCATTTGAAAGAAGTAAAAAGTTGCTTCATTTGGCACAGCTGTAATTACATCCTTTGCTGTAAAGCATCTTGGTTTGTCTTTTAATGTGGCTGCTGTATGTGACAAATACTAGTATTGCACAACACTACTGGTCAGAAAATTCAATTGTGTATTTCCTGAAGTTGATGGACCACTGTGTAATTCTCTGGACATACATTATGGTGGCACTTAAAAATTTAAGTCTTCACACTCCATTTTCCATCTGCCCTGTTTAAGTAGTCCTAAAACATAATAATTGTGGGCTTCAATCTCAGAACAGCATCTACATGGCCAACAGATCAGACACATGGTCCCTGCAACAACATTACCATATCTATGACCTGGAACTCCCTGGTCTTCTCAAGAACCAATTACCATGACTAAGTCCAGAACCTAATCAACCTTCAATAGGGTCACCTATCACTTCTATTTGGCAGGCCATTAGATTGAGCAGTTGAAAAAAGGAGTCAGGAAGCATAAATTGATTTTTCAAGATGTAAAGGTTGAATGAGATGTTCAGCTACACTCTGCAGGATCAGGTGCTCCACTGCACCCAGATGCATCTGTCAAGGTAGCAAGTAGCAGGCACTGCTTCTCATTTCCTAATTAATGATGTTCCTGTAATCCAGTTCCAAGAGAAATTAGAACTCTTGACAGTGAAGACCTTTCTAATTAGTCTAGAACAGGTCTAGAATGATCCTATATCCACATTGCAGCACACTGCATGGTCACTGACAAGAATCTCAGTTAACTATCTCCATCAGAATCAGATTACATGCGCATAGAAGTCATGCCTTGACCTGTCTAATCTTACCTCAGGGGCAGATCCAGTGATACCATATCAAGCTACAATTGCTCCCAAGGATCACTTCAATGTCTGCAGCACTGACCATTGTAACAATGAGAATAATGAAACAAAATCACCATAAAACTAACTTCTATTAACATGCAATCATCAGTGTCTGCAGCACTGACCATTGTGACAGTGAGAACAAAGAAACAAAATCACCATAAAACTAACTTCTATTGACATGAAATCATGCTTGCTTGTGAAGCCTCTATATTGTTGGCCTCTTGGCTCTTCCAATGTGGATGAACATGGTGTATAAAGAACTAGACAACTATCACTACCTAGAAAGCAATGGGCTTTTTCTTGGGAAGGAATCCCATTGCATTGTAAACATTTTGGAGGGTTGAATCTGCTATCAAATTTGCCTTCGCTGCACCCTCTGCAAGAATACTGTCAAGGTATACAGGATCTGCCACTACCTCTGCATATTTCTCCTGCAATGCCAGAGAGCATGTTAGTCCCAGAAGCAAAGAGAATGACAAGTTCTTCCTGGAATACAAGATGACAAAGGTTACAATTCTGTGCAGGGTTACCTGAATAGGTTGCAGATGCATGACAAGAGCCTCGGTCAGAACTGGCTTAAATTGGCCCCAGCTCATTTCCGCACACTCCTCCACTACTTCCTGCTCACACCAAATGCTTAACCTCAGCACACTAGACTAAAGTTCCATCATCAACACAGCCCCAGGTCTTTAACATGTGCCAAGGATACAGGGAAAGAAGTCATAGATTGTGAGTTGGCATCCACAGATATTTCATATGCATCAAAAGTGGCTACTGTAATATCAAACTTCAGAAAAGCAAAGACAGACTTTGATGGTCAAGATGAAACACTGGGAGACTGCTCCCACTACACAAATGATCATCAGGCTGAATTCACAAGTGAAGGACCTCCTTCTACACACTAGACAAAAAAAAAAGAAGGCAAATAAGGATTTTCACCTGCTGGGTCTTTCCACTAACTAACTGGTAGATTGCAAGGAGGTTGTTGCATTCAGGCCTTTCCTCATTGCCAAACTCCATGCTGCATTCCGCCACATTTACAATGAGAAAAACTTATTGTCCATCCACTGTGGAGCTCAAAATTCTGACAAATGTTGCAAAAAATTCACAAGATCGTGGTTTATGTCAGAAAACCATACCCAACAACAGAATCAGTCTTGCAGCGCTTTATCTTGTTCGCAATTTCCTGCACACCAAAGAGTTCTAAAGCTTAGATTGCTTCATCTCTAATTTGGTACAATCAAGGTCAAGAAACCAACAGAATGTGATAATGGAGGTGCAACATACATCTGGTGTATCAAGGAGGTTGATCCGGGAGAGATCAGATGTTGCTGATTTAGACATCTGCATAATGCGCAACCACAATTAGGCTCCAACTCTAAAAAGACCACACTCTGAAAATCCAAAATCAAAAACCAAGAAACAATGTCTACTCTTTTCTCAAGATCAAAATTCACATCCTTGTACCAGAGAGTCCCAAATACAGATATATGAGCCAGCCAACTGGGATAAGTGGACAAGAGAGTTCACCTTTGCCATGCCATCAGTAAGAGACATGACGCGTGCTCCAGTTGGGGGGATCAGTGCCTCAGGGACCTGTATGTCAATGCCAGGTGAAGATATGCAGCATGTAAGATGTCCAACATCAAACATGCTGATTTAAACCAGCCAAGGACTTGAAAAACTGTTTAAAAGACGCACCTTAAACACTCTCCCACCACGGCTGCATCCCAACAATAGCAACAATTGTGTGTCAGATGTCCACCCTAAACTTTGTCCATGATCATCACATGATAGTGCAAAAAACTCTCTATAACAAATGTAAAGTGTACACCATAGTATGTGCATGACCTATAGAGGTAGCAGGTAGCAGACACTCTCCCAAACAAACCAAGATCTAACATGTCAGAGGCAGACTACCACAAATAATGCTGCAACAGTATACAGAGAACAAACCCGCCAAGTTTCTTCCATTTCCGGCCACCATATAAGTGATTTACACGATCTGCCACATCACGAGTGAGCTCTAAATGCTGCCGTTGATCCTCCCCCACTGGAACCAGGTCACTCTGCCACAGTGCTTTCCTCATGTTACTACAACTGTCCCAAATCTTGCTAAACCCAGCCTAGGAGTCTCTGTTACATACTAAATACTACTTAGAAAGAAAAATACCACAATGTGCATGCCATAAATGTAACAGAAGGTTTAACTAAGGCTGAACCAAGCAGCAGTCGACAAAGAAGTGGCACCTGATATAAAAGAATATCTGAGGCCATCAGCAAAGGATATGTCAGGAGCCCAACACCAACATCCTCACCCTACACATGACCATGCAAGCTTGAATCAGTTACTACCCTCTCTTAAACTTTTCTGTTGAACAAGAGTGACAAGACCATAGATAGGGAATATCTCCAATGTGGCCTTTGTAGTTTCAAGACTAGCACCAAGAGAACTCTCAAGAGAGAATCCACAACTAACTTAACATAAGCTGCTAATAAGATAATGAAAAAAGTGAGGTGAGGTTGGACGCACCGACTTACGTGATTTCTCTTTGAATTGTATCATTTTATTAAGCCAGCTAATTGGGGTTACACAGCTTAGGAGCCAAGTTAGTTCAGAGTGTGCCTGCACATGAGATTGCACAAATATAGAAGCCTGCACATCCAGGCAACAAGACATTGTCACCTCATTGGCCTCCAAAGAAATGAAGTGCTGTTAACCTGCACTTGTGCGATATACCTTCCTCTGCTTATTGTGATCACCCCAATCACCTTGATGAAAGAGATAACATTCCTCCCAAATCCTGTTTGCAAACCATTTATTGATTTCAATCAGTTTCTACTCCCAGTTACCTTTGAGGGGTCAATCCCACATGCAATATAGATCGCTGCTGATGTTCGTGTAGCCCTTGCAAGCTCTTCAGCACTATGTGCCAAGGTGATCTGTATAAGGGACAGAACACAGTACACCCAGTTTACAGATTAAACCTAATCAGAGCCATGAAGACTAAGTATCACAATCAAGTCATATCATATTTCCACAGCTCTACATTAGACAATCCACAGGTAGCTAACACACTACATCACAAATACATGTTGCATAAAAACACTCCAAGGTTGTTTTGACAACATATCTTCCCAGAATTATGATCTGAGTCTTACCGCATGCAAATCCACAACAAAGAAGAAAGTCTCATAGAGGTCCTGTGGACACAACCACCACACAGCCAATGTCACAAACATGAACAGATCTCCAGCCAATATGAGATTATAGGATGGTAATTTATACTAATGAAAGGGTGAACTCCATGCAGGGGAGTGACAGACAGTACTTCCTGGCCAACAAGAATTGAAGATGATTGTGTGCACCACATTCTGTCCCAGATAGGAAAGTTAACAAACTTCAAATTGCCCCAAGGCAAAGGTTCCAAGACCAAGACCTGCAAGGATACCCAGGTTTTGATGGCACCAAGGTAGTTGCCCAAATGAATTGTTCCCGTTGGCTGAACACCTGAAACAACTCGTTTCCTTCAAGACAGAGCTCTTAACATTAGATTGTAGATGTGTGCAGCCTCAATATTAGCATTAACACTAGACTGTAGGTCTAAGAGATTTCCAGCAATATTTCCAGCATCACCAATGTTTTACTGTAATGAACAAGATTCAATGTGGAACAAGTTACAGCATATATCCCAGCAATGGTGGCTTACTTTAAAGCAACCTGACCAGCAGTACCCTGTAGAGTGTCAGGAGAGGAAGAAGCAAGGGTTTGAGCTGCAGATGCACAAGCAAATGCTCCAGCCCTCACATTCTGGATACTTGCCCATGCTGGATGATCAAACCAACGAGAAGACTGGATCTTGCCCAAACCTGAGAATCCACAATAAACATGCTGCAAGGTTCCCATCCTATTCCCATACCTGCACAGACATCAACTCTAAGATTCAAAACCTACATTACAATGAAGACTACAAAACCCATGAAGTCATGCTGTAGAACAATTAACAAAGTGCTTAGAGCAACTCCACCGGTGCTCAGTGTGTGACCCTGCCAATTAAAATTGGATGAAGGAAGTCAAAACAAGTCAGTTTGGCTCAGCAAAATGGTTTTGGTCTAGCACTTTTGCAAAGTGTGCTGAGGCTGCTAAAAGGCACAACAAAGCCTAACACCTGCCAAAGAAGAGTGTAATAAGAGCGTGTGATCTGACTGCAGTTCCCTATTTCCGATTGGTCAAGGTGCTTTGCTATTAGTAGCCTCCCACCTATTTGCCTTCCCAGTTTTAGTTCTATGGGTGGGGTTGGAAAAAAAGTAAATAAATAAACCTGGATGTGAAAAATATTTTTGTCACATACTGAACACCGCTGATGATGCTCTTATACAGATCAAACTATAATCACGAAGTACCGCAAACTACTCAATTACAACTTCGACAAAACAAAACAAAATCAGATCTCCAATTCGCTTCTACGCAATTCCAAGATAGTAGCAAAACCCTAATTTCTCGTCCTAATCTATCGACAAAGTGAGCATTGCAAGCCTTCTCTTTGGATTCAAAACATGCTTCACACACAGAATGAGGTCGCTGAATGTAAAAGCATTGTAGCACGAGGAGGCGAAGGGGGGCGGCTTACAGAGAGGGAAGGAAGCAGCTGGAGCGCAGAGCCAGAGGCGCTCCCGTGAGACAAGCGCGCGCCACCATCGCTGTTGCAGCAGCTTGCCGGACCCAAAACAAGACACACTGACAATGGGAGTGGGGTATTTTCTGGATAGCAGTAGAGAGGTTTAGGCCCCTTCGATTTTTCCGTCTGTGTGGTCATACGATCTGTGGTCGGCGGGAAGATGGATAGTTCGGAATCCAAGTGGGTAGCCAAAAACACAATAAGGATGTTCAATTTTTTTCCCATTTATACTTTGTGAATTGCCAAATTTGGCTAAACCGGCTTATGGATGATCGCCACCGCGGCTCCATCACAAAAAAAAACACACTGGTTTGGATGCAACGGTCTGTACCTAACTCTTTTTGGATAAAAAGTCCTGGTCTTTTGTGTCCAAACTGAAATCCGTTTGTGGGCTTACTTCGTTTGGTCCAAAATTGGTCATTGATGTATACTAGGTATTTCAGAGTATTATTTTGTTTAGTTTTTTGGGGTTGGTTTTTGGGTTAATTTGTAGCAATCTTTGCTAATCAAAAAAGTTATCAGAATTCTTTTTGTGATGGGTCTGAATTTGAAGGTGGTCGGGTTGGAGCATAATTTTTGAATAATTACTTATCAGGGTTTTCTCTCAATACTGTGCTGTTTCAACTTTTGAGAGTTTCATTTCCCTCAATGGGTTGTGTGGTTCATATTGGTCATTGATTCATACTATATATTTCATGGTGTTTTTTTGTTTAGTTTTTTGGGTTGGTTTCTAGTTAATTTACACCAATCTTTGCTCATAAAAAATCCTAGATTCTTTTCGGGAAGTTGGTCACAATTGGCGCATAGCTTTTGGATAAGTATTTATCTCTTCTCTCAAAACTCTACTGTTTCAAGCTTTCCAAGGAAACTCTCAAAATGTTTCTCACAACTTTGAGCGTTATAGTGCAAATGGAGCAATTTTTACTCTTGCACAGAGTAAATGCAAGAGTAAAAATCATTTGGGTGCCTGACTTAAAGGTAGATTTCCTCTATGCTCTTCAGGATGTTTGTTTGTTGAAGGAACAGTAGCTAAGGTTTGGTGCAAGTTCATATGTAGTCCTTTGATGGTCACTGCCTCTGGGAGCACTTTAGTATACGAGAAATGTATTGGTGGTAAACTAGTGACGTGGTCTCCATATGGCAACCAGTTATGGAATTACGAGCTATGATCAAGTAGTACATGCACTATCATCTAGTGCGGAAGCCTATCATTGATGTTGAAGATCTAGTCACTATTAATGGCCCTTAATGCAATATTTTCCAAGGTGGCTCTTCTTGTTCCCAACAAGGTCTTGGTAGCAAATATTTCATGATATTTTAGCAAGTCCAAGATTATTAGCTTTCTGCCAATTGAGAGAGCCCAGAAAGTTTAAGCTTTCACTAGACATTAGAGTTATTTGGAAAGTAAACCTGTCTTCACCCTGTCTTTGGGCCTCCTTTCACCCCCTATCCCTTCTTTCAGTGGTAACTGCAAAGTAAAGACATTTTAATAAATCTCAGTATGAAATGCTGAAACTCAGTATGAAACACACGAGGTTCGAGACTAATTATAGTAATTGTAGAGTTAGGAGCAGCCAAAATACATGTAGCAGCAATGGAGGCGCTCAGGAAAAAGGAAATATAGGATGAAACTCAGTTTACCACCAAAATTGATGGTTTTCTGAGTTTCATCCCCCCTTGAATGCTAAATGTACTTTTTTGCAGGCTTTTTTTTAATCTCAACCTGTGTATGACCAAACTCAGAGTTCTGGTGCTGTGTTTTTCTTCCTTTACGGATAACTCTATTGAGTGATTATGTTTATTGTTCAAGTTTTAGGTTTGGCAACCAATGTGAAAGGCCACTTGAAGAATTAGACATGGCATGAATTATACAATTAGAGTACGTTTTGGATGAGAAAATTGGAAGTGTGGTTTTGTTGTTCATGGCTATGTTTGAGTCTTACAATTGAGACTTTTTTTGGAGTTTTGTGCTTTTAGCTCTATGGTGGATGTTGTGTGCATAGGCATATTTGGATCCACACTACATTTGTTTTTCAGCCATCACATGACAATTATCTTTCAACCTTTTCCTCACAACCCTAGCATTGGTGTTGTAGGATCCCCTAAATTCTAGGTGCCTTGTCTAAGTTCTTCTATGGCCTTGGGTTCAAAATTTCCTTGATAAATAGAAATGAAACTTGATTTGATTTTTTTTATAGATGTGATTGGAAATAATCTTAAAAGCTAAAGATGTTTAATGTTGATTTATTGTTCCATATTTCATTAACTTCAAGCCTATTGTTAAGTTAAATGTAAGTTCAAAAGGTGATGTCAAACAAAGAAAAATTATAAGCCTACATAGCTCCAATATAACCTTTCATCAATTACAAATGGAAAACATCATCAACTTAATAAAGTATCCATAAAGTTGCCAAGACTTAGGGTTCTCACCTTAAGTTGGGCCAAAACTCAAGACACAATCAAAAAGCTAGGGTGAGCCAAAAATAAAAGAACAAAACATAGGGTAAAACTCAAAAATGCATCAATTTTGGTGTTTCCTCAAATTTCACCCTATCTTTTTATGTTTCCCTCCCATGTGCCTTGATAGTAGGGTCTTTGTTTCCCGTGCCTTGTGACAAAATAACAATTTCATCTATGAATGAAAAATGCTTCAAGCTACAAGTGCGAGGGTTCAAGCTGTGAATGTGAGGTGTAGAGTTTTTTAGTGAACGATAGTTAATGTGAATGAAAAATGCTTAAAGCTACAAGCTATGAATGTGAGGTGTACAATTTTTGAGTGAATGAGTGTGAGAGTCCTAAATGAATGGGTTAGGTGTAGAATTTTTAAGTTAATGAGAAGTCGGAGTAACAAGAAAAGCCAAAAGCCCCTAAACTCCTATTCGCACCCCATTCATCCTCATCATCATGCAAAATTTCATTGTGTAAGAGGATTGTTGATGAAAGGTTGTCATGCAAGAAAAATTTTGATGAAAGGAAATTTTGCAACATCATCAACAATCATGCAAATTTCATTGCAATTTATCTGTCAAGTTAAGGTTAGCCTTCTAGAGCCATGGTCATAGTAGACAAGGATGAGGTTTTCTATGATTGTGTAGAAAGTTTCACAATTTGGGAAACATTTTGGTTTTTTGTGTGGTTTTTTTCCATGTTTGTTTCATCTTTTTGCACTCTTTGTTGCAAAGTTTATAACCTTGTGCAAACTGTAGTTGAAACACAATTAGTTCAATCTCACAAGATGGCAACTGCCTCATATCATCTTGTAAACCCTAATCTGACCCAAAAACCCAAAGAACCTATGTGTAACCCAAACCCATTCCTAAAAACATGCTTAGAAACAAAGTGTAAATTGTTCTCTCCCAAATTCCATAGTACTTCCACACATTTTCATTCATTTGCCATTGACCCCATGAATGTTTTGGTAGCTTTGTCAAACAAACAAACCTTGGTTTCTTATTGTGGGTGAGAGTGTTCCTTGGAACACATTAAAAGTAATGAGATAAATCTTACCTCCAACATGTAGCCATTAGTCATACCTCAAGGCAATCCCTTAAAATGCGGTTTAAAAGTGAGCATCAAACTGTGCAATAGTTCATGGAACCCTGAGACCTAGTTGAACCCACTTACCTATCATCTAGTTCTAATTCTAGAAATAGCATGTGTAGTAACACACATATTTCACCAACCCTACGATAGACCCATGATGCATTCTACCTATAATTTTTGTAACCTTAGATTAAATGCCAAAATTTTCTTTCAATTCAAGTTGTAATATTTTTCATTATGCCTGAAATTTTTATTTCTAAATAAACTATCTTTCTATCTCCCTAACCAACAAGAATTTCTTTCTCTGTCGCAGTTGTGTCAAAACTTCATCCTCTTTCGATAATCTATCAAAATATTTCTCTTTCTCTCTAATTTGTCAAAATTTAACTTCTTTCTCTCACTTTTTCTCTGGACCTGCATTCAACAAACTCTGTCAACATATCCTTCCCACTCACACCACTTCAAGCTTCACTCTTTCACCCTTTGAAACCTATCAAAATCATGACTCTCTTTCACTCTTTCTCTAAACTTTTAATCAACTGACTCACATTGTTTAATCCTTGTTTCTCACACTCATCTCTTTGTCTTTCACTCTCTTCTTGCAACACTAATTAGTAGATTTTTTTTTTCTAACTAAAGTTTACATTTTTAAAAAAATTTCCTACCTCTAGATGTCTTGCTTAATTTAGATTTTAGTTTGATAGTTTGCAAATAAGGTTTTGATGAAAATGTAGTATGAAAGTTAGATTAAATGTGGAGGGGTGCAAACATCATTTTTGTAAGGTTGTTAATCATAACTTTACAACTTATTTTTTATGGGTTTATATTGATGCTTTGGACCTCATGAATGCATCAACATGTGGAAGATGAAACACCTCCAAAATTTTGAACCTCTTGAACATTTTTAAGTCCAGATTCTTTGGTGACTATTTGTGTGTCTATTAAGTCCCACTATCAATTATTCACATTCTTTGTTTATCAAAACCTTGGCTCTCTTTATACCTTAATCCTCAATTTCATTTTCTTTGTACCTAAGGCTCACACTCTCTCTCATTTTCTCTCTCTAGGTCTAACCATTAGACTTTCTAACTCTATTGAAACATTATTTTTCAATGAAATTATCGCTTACTATCATAAAATTTCCAAAATTTTCAATCCTAATTCCAAACCAATGTTGTCTAGATCCAATTTTTGAAAAAAAACTCCATTCCTAGACCGAAACTAAAAGTTTCAAAATTTTAATTCTTTAAAATAACATCTTGTGTTTATTATAGATATGGAAGGTTTTTATTTTCACACGCAAGAATTGAATTTGAATTGGTAGGCTACACGAAGCCCACAAAAGCACCTTGGAAAAATAAAACCCCAAGGTGCAATATGGATTTTGTGCACTTAAGTTTCATGGCCACATCATACAACCACCATTTCATGTTCTATAGTAAAGACAAAAACAATGTGACATAGTTTATACCTGGTCAAGTTTGGAAAATTATGGATAAAAACTATAAGAAACAATTCCCAAATTTTGAATTTCATCCTAAAAGTTTGAAAGATAAGTTATAAGAATGCTTGAAGGAATTGAAGACCAACACATCAAATAAACAAGACACGGAGAAAGCTACCCTACAATCTAATCATGTTCTAACACAACTCAAGAAAACTAATGGGCATGTATTAAAGAATAAGTTGAAACGGTGTTAATCAATGGTAAAATGCATATCAAGCCCTTCTTTTCAATCCTCTCCAAATTTTACACATAAACCTAGCCTTATGTGTGACAAGACACCTAGGCTATCATCAACTTGTTACACCCCCACTTGTTCCAATTATTGAACACCCCATGACTAAAACTAAAATGTTATAATCCCAATAAAAAAATCTAGCCATTATTTCCAACAACTTAAAGGCCAATGTGGAAGATCGAAAGGCCCTATTAAGAGCAAAGGTGGATGTTAACATATATAGAAAAAAAATATTTTTAAAATAAAAAACTTAAAGACAACTTGAGAATGTTATGTGTCACAACCCCACTTTGGCCGAGTGTGGGGGTGAAGCCCAACACTTGGAAAAGTTAGGGGATTTGGAGTCCTCCGGGACTCCCGAATGTTTCGAGCTCAACAGCAAGGAGCAAAACACCTCGCATTGAGGTGTTCTTGGTGTCGTTGGAAAGGTCTTGAAACGTAGATATCGAAAATGCCCTCGCATTGGCAATTCGGACATGTACAGCTCAAGTTATGGGCAGAAGAAGGGCCGGGAGTCAAACTGACAGTTTGACTCCCGACCACTAAAAGTCGGGAATCGATGCCTTCCCGACATCCGATCTGAGCGTGCGACATGGCGTTCGAAAGATCTCGACGAGGGCTACAACTTCGGTTCAGACCTCGTCGCGATCCAAGTTTTCAGTCGAGAGTTATGGCGGTTCAAAGCTCCGGGAGTCCCGCCGGGACAATTTCGGGACAATTTCGAGAGTCCCGGGAATTTGTGCCACTTGGATGTAGGTGCGGCGGAGTGTCGCAGAGTATACTATATGGGGGATGGTGGTGGCATCCCCCGAGTCCGGGTTGTGGTGAGTCTTGTGGTCCGAAGTGCCCGTGGCTTGTCCCAACACCAAAGGGTGTCCCG
>Ga0209208_10004368_pt1 | contig 20032 bp, 13 predicted proteins | sample S1TSphfallax_3_FD_187694 | JGI IMG/M metagenome (GOLD analysis project Ga0209208, IMG submission 187694) | Host-associated microbial communities from peat moss isolated from Minnesota, USA - S1T2_Fd - Sphagnum fallax MG (SPAdes) (version 2) | ecosystem: Host-associated > Plants > Peat moss >...
CTTTTTTTCTGTGTTGCCAGGATGGGAAAATTCACCTAAAACAGAAACACTGAGGCCCCCCTTTACACTAGTCTGGAAGCCCAAATTCTATTTCAACGTTGGGTGAATGAGTTCCCAACATGTTCCCGATAGCTCCTCACTTCATCTCATATTTTTTGCCATAAGTTCTACTCTTCAAAGCCTTATCAAGCTCAAGATGGAAGTTAAAACATATTGATTTTGGGACTGTCCAAAGCTTGATTTTTTTTTTAAATTTATGGGCAAAACAAAGATGCCATCACATTAATGAATTTAAATAATAATAAAAAATTTGGAAGTTTTCACAACTAATCAATATGAGTCACAATATAATATCATGTTAAGATTACTTAGCAAAATCTTTTATTACTTTACATTACACTTCACAACCATGGCCCACACATAAATAATTTCTGATTTCTATGGGAGGGCCTTTGGATGTGTTTTGAGGGATCTCGGAATTTCATGGTCACTGTCCCTCATCAAATTATAAGGGTGGCTTGATTGTAATGCAGCAGAAGGAAGGAAGGAAGAATTGGTTTGTTTTCTATTTTGTAGTTTTGATTTGTAATGCAACAGAAATAAGAAAGAATTGGGCTGTTCTTTACTATGAATTGTAGTCTGGTAGAACTACTAAAAGTAAAGATTATATTTGATAGTTAGACCTGCTTTACACTAAGAGTCAGGGCCAATGTTCAACCCAAATCAAGCATTCCTATTGGTGCAAAAGTTGAAATCAGCCCAAATGGCTTTACACTAGGAGTCAAGGCCGAACTCCCGAAAAAATCTTTTCAATCTGCCCCAAGTTATTAACTGAACTTTATGGCCTTGTATAGGCCCCAAGGCTGAAAAAAGGATATCCTCGAATTTGGGAAGCCAATCCCCAACCCTTTTGGCCAATGTAAGAGCATTTATTAATAACTCGGGGCTGAACATCAAACCAAAAATGCTCAAAGTTGGCCCCAAGTTTTTTCGGTCTTGACTCCTAATGTGAAGTGGGCCCTCGTTAATTTGATTTTTTGTGCCTATTATGAAACCCATTTCTAGCTTAATTTCTGTGATTTAGACACTCACCCATATGGGATTTCTAGCTTAAGATCTTTGATTGTTGTAACTTTGCCTCTGGAAAACGAATAAGTTTCGTAAAGCACCAGTTGGCACACCCATCAGGTTTAAATCACTCAAACCAGACAAAAAAATGAGGAAGATATGGGGGCTGGAACTAGAGAGAGGTCTGAAGCTACAATATTTTGCTTCAAAACTCATGCTCTTCCCTTGATTTCTGCATTGCTCTTTTACTTCTGACGCTCAAAGAACATTTGTAGCCCTTCAGTTTGCGCATCCACTGACACAAAAATTGCTCAATTTGGCTGAGGAATTAGGAAAATATTGAAAAATGTTGGATGATATGCATGTGTTTGGGCGGAGGAGCGGTTCTACCCTATTATTACAGCCAAAAATTAAAATGTGATAAACCTGAATCAAAACTGCTCATTTCTTGATGAGATTTTTCTTTCAAAAAACCAAAACCTTATGACAGAATTTTCCATTTTTTTCGCCGAAAAAAAACTTTTCATCTCAAAAATGGGGGCCAAAAAAAAGCTGCTACTAAGAAAGAAAGTGTAGGTAATATGAACTTTGTAAAATTGTGGAAGTAAATGAGAGTTTGAGTGTGTAGGTACTGTAGCGGCGGCGAGTGTCGGAGTTTCTCTTCCAGTGACAGTGCAGTTTGCGCATCTCGACGCTGCTGCAGTCTCGCAGGCAGGCTTCTGCATCTCCTGTTGCTCCTCTCTCTCTCTCTCTCCTTTGTTCTAGTGGGCTTTCCCCCTTTTCGCTCCCTAAAAACTCCCTTTCTACAGCTTCCTGAACCATGTTCCAACTTGCTAACAAATGGAGCTCTGCACTGCCAGCCAAGAAGATTACGAAAAATTGGGAAGCAAAAGGCCCGCGAGCAGCTGGGATTGTGGAACACACCATCATGCATGATAAGAATCACGAAGCTCCTTCATGTTATGACGACGCGCTGCTGGAGCAGCATCAGCTGCTTCTTGTCGACGTTCATGTTGTCTGCTGCGTGTTGTACTCTTGTATGCTGCTGTTTGTTGATGTGTGTCTCGCTAGCTCAAGTGAGTGGGGCAGCAGGCGCTGCTGTAGTGTCGGACGCCGAGTTGCTTCTCCAGTTCAAGGCAGGGATAGTGGAGGGTGGCACTGGTGCTTTGTCTGCAGTGCTGGCGAAGACTTGGTCCTTGCAGCAGCAGCAGCAGCAGCAGACGGGGGGAGGGAGTACATCGGGAACTTGTCCTCAAGGATGGTATGGCGTCACATTCTCCAACGAGTACTGTTACGTGGTGGCTTTGTCTCTCCCAAACCTCTCCTTGTCTGGAGAGATAAGAGCATCTACACTCGGCAATCTGTCGCAGCTCACTTCTCTCTCCCTTGCACAAAATTCTCTCTCTGGTTCTCTTCCTGATGATCTCGGAGCTCTCTCCCTTCTTCAATCCTTGGACCTCTCCAACAATAGCTTCTCTGGTGTCGTTCCCCAGAGCTTTGCAAGTCTACAGAGCTTGGTTAACCTCTCGCTAGCCAACAATCTTCTGTCGGGAACCATCATCGACTCCGGCGTACTTGAGCTTCCGCAGCTAGTTTCTCTCAATCTCTCTGGCAATGCTTTTACCGGAGGTCTTTACTTCAGCGTGGATCTCGTACGACAAGCCAAACTGGTGACACTAGACCTCAGCAAGAACCAACTTTCAGGAGCCATCAATCCTCTTCTTGCGGAGCTTCCATCTCTCACTTCCTTGAACTTGGCTTCCAACGCATTCTCTGGCTCCATTCCTCCTCAATTCGGGGAATGTCAGTCGCTTGTTGCTCTGGATTTGAGCAACAATGCGCTCTCAGGACCCATTCCCACCATGGACTTCATGGAGGCACTGGCGTCTCTCAAACTCGGTGGCAATGAGCTCACGGGCGCTGTTCCTGATCAGTTCTTGGACGACCTCGCTCCACTCCTTCAAGAGCTGGATCTCAGCAACAACAAGTTGAGCGGTGAGTGCAGCCTGCAGGGCCTTGGTCTTTCTCCTCATGAACTCGCAGTCCTTCTAGTGATTTCTTGACTCTTCGTCGCTATCATGTTCCAGAGTCTTGTTTTGGAGGGTTTAGGGTTTTATGGGCTTCTGTAGCATCTCATCGAAAGCTGCAATGGTCTGTGTGGGGTTGGGTGGGGGTGGGCTTGCGCTTGCAACCTGCAGGAGGTCTGGGACAGGTGACATCAATCACCTTGCGTGTGCTAAATCTTTCTACCAATGAGCTGGAGGGTGCACTACCGAGCAGGCTCAAGTCATGTGTTGTGGTAGATCTCAGCAACAATTTGTTTTCTGGTGGTATTCCTCTTGGAGGCTGGAGTTCTGGCTTGGAGATACTAGATCTCAGCAACAACAAGCTCAATGGCACTCTTGATGATGAAGCTCTGATGCAGCCTTTCCATTTGCAAGCAATTGACTTGAGTTACAATCAGTTTGATGGATCCATCCCTTCACAGCTTCTGTCATCTCCTTCCCTCACTGAAGTCATCTTGTCAAACAATCAATTCTCAGGAACTATCCCAGCTGCTAGTGTGCAGCCATCGCTAGGAGGAGGTGGAGGATCAGCTCAAAGTGTTCTTCCCCTTCAATGGCTGGATCTCTCTAGAAACAAGTTGTCTGGTCAAATCCCTGATGCAATCGGCAGCTATGTGAAGCTGGAAGCACTGATTTTGTGTGGAAATCAGCTTTCAGGAAGCATCCCAGTGCAACTCTCAAACTTGTCACTGCTTCAAGAATTGGATGTTTCCAGCAACTTGTTGACTGGCTCCATCCCTCCTGGACTTAATCCTACAGCCCAGCTTCACCACTTGAATGTATCATGGAACAATCTTTCTGGCACAGTTCCTATGAATCTAGCAAAGATTTTCTTCAATCTTTCTTTCTTCCCTGGAAATCCTCATCTGATGTGGCCAGTCTTGCCAAATTCTGGCTCAAACCAGAGCACACAGGGAACACTGGGAAGTGGTCACCAGAAAGGAGCTCGTAATAAAGCCTCTGAAGTTGGACTGATCAGTGGATGCACTGTTGGTGCAGTGCTTTTTGTTGCAGCGGTCTTGCTTGTTTACTACTGCAATACCTTCAGATACACAAGGAGGAGTTTGAATACAGCAGGAAAAGCTGCAGCAGCACCTCAGGTGCAGAAAGCTGTCCCTATACATCTCCCAGTGCTGGATTCAAGTCAAGCAGATCAGAGCCCAACAACAATAGGGGCAATTGGATCAAGAAAGGTTGATGCTGTGCCTGTAAAGGCAAGGTCAGAATATTTAAAGCGCAACAATGCTTTGGATCTCCACAAGAGTGGGGATTCACCAATGTGGGCAAGATGGCGAGCAGCACTTTCTTCTGATGATGGTTCATCCCCATCATCAGATAATCCAATGATGTTGAAAATCCGTTCGCCTGATCGACTCGCTGGTGACCTCATCTTTCTCAATGCCTCTTTGCTTTTCACAGCTGAAGAGCTCTCATGCGCCCCAGCTGAGGTTCTGGGTCGAAGCAGCCATGGCACCTCATACAAAGCCACTCTTGAGAATGGTCACATGCTTACAGTCAAGTGGCTGCGCGCAGGTCTTGCCAAGAAGAGAAAGGACTTCACCCGTGAAGCAAAGCGATTTGGTGGGATCAAGCATCCTCATGTGGCACCAATGCGAGGCTACTACTGGGGACTCCGTGAACAAGAGAAGCTTTTATTGTCAGATTATGTGAGCACAGGCAGCCTGGCAAGTCACTTGTACAAGAGTTCAACTGGAGTGCAAAGGCATCCAGCTCTGACATGGGAGCAACGACTGCAAATCGCTCTCGGCATAGCTAGTGGATTGACATACCTTCATGGAAAGCAAGGACTGGTACATGGCAATCTCAAAGCCAGTAATGTATTACTCCAGGGACCACAATTACATGTGCGTTTGGTGGATTATGGGCTGCACCGTCTCATGACTGCTGCAGGCACTGCCAACCATATCTTGAATGCTGGTGCACTGGGTTATCGACCACCAGAGCTGGCTATGACTCGCAAACCCAAACCTTCACTTGCAGGTGATGTTTACGCATTTGGTGTAATCCTGATGGAGCTTTTGACTGGCAAAGGAGCAGGTGATATCACAACAGCCAATTCTGGTGCAGTGGATTTGCCTGACTGGGTGCGCCTGGTGGTATCAGAAGGCAGACCTTTGGATTGCTTTGATCCAGCTCTTGTAGGTTTTCATAGAGACCAGGAACCTCCTAAAGGAATGCATGAGGTGCTCACGATTGGCCTTTCATGCATAGCTCCACAGGCAACCAGGCCCAACATGCGTGTTGTGTATGATCAGCTTACTGCACTTTGTTCTTCTTGATCATGACCCACTGTTGTATTCACCTTCAGAGTGTACATGGATCGATGCCCTACCTTCTCCAGATGTTTTTTTCCTTTGCTTGTGAATGTAGGAAAATAACCAAGATCTCATCTCTGGAGTTTTATGTCTATGCCCAAAGCAAGCATGTTGAGCAGGAGGCAATGGGTAGTACTTACTGATTTCTGTTTGCACCCATTGCCACAAAGTCCTTTGTCTCTAATAAACGTCAAGTCAGAAAACACTTTCTTTCAGAATTACTATCACATACACAGAAACAAAAAAAATCCGGGCAGCCAGAGTTTGTCCATCTTCAGAGTTGGAGTCCCAACCATTTCTTTCACTGGCTATAATAGCCAAAAAGCTACATTAAAAATTGAAAGTGCTAAAATCAAGTGATTTCTGAGATTAGCCAGAATATTAGCCAGAATTTGACTAAAATTTAAGAAAAAGCACCAGATTTCTCTACCGAATTCAAATACTTAGCTGATGTTTTTTGGAAAAGTATTTTCACATTTAGCTTGTAGCCAAGTAAATTTTCCTGTGGATTGTAGCATTTTCGCTACATCACAAAATTGACAAAACAAGACATTTTACTTCGAACAGTGCACTTCCTACCACTTGGGCATAGCTCTTGGCAAGTGTCCTTTCCATCACCCGAAAGACACTCACACTTTCCCCTGAAGATGTTTCTTCACGGGAACAAGAATTTCGAGAGTTTAAGCCTTCAAAATACAGTATAAATAAGGTTTATTTCGAATCGTAGTCGACCAAAAGTGAATTTGCAGTGGAGGTATAGCTCAGTGGTAGAGCAATCGGCTGCAGTCCGATAGGTCACCGGTTCGACCCCGGTTGCCTCCTTTTTCTTTTGTTGAACTTATGTTTTTACAAAAAAATTTGGGGTCGGTTGTGGAAATCAATCGAGACGAGAGGACGAACCCGCATCGGATCTCGATTAACATGTGAAACTGCGAGACGAATAGAAAGGGATCTCGATTAAGACGTGGGATTGGAAAAGACGACGGAGGAACAAGCAAGGCGATGGAGGCGAGCAAAGAAGAGATGCAAAATTTGCAGAGAATTTGTACAAAATGAAACGCGCGAAGAAGTAATGCAAAATTTGCAGATAATGTTCAGTGGATCTCCGTCAGCACAAATCGACGTCACTGGATTGCATGTCTGTTGTTGTATGCTTCCAAAAAAAATTCTCCTTTCTATTTGGCTACAAATGCACAAAGCTTCCGCTAAGGAAAGAATTTTTTTTCATCAGTACTTAGAATTGTCTCCAACAAAAAATTGTACCAACAAGGAACGCGCGAAGAAGTGATACAAAATTTGCAGATAATTTGTTCAGTGGATCTCCGTCTGCACACATCGACATCAACGGATTGCAGGTATGTTGTTGTATCCTCGTAGTTTTTCTTCTTCTTTTGTCTTTGGCTACAAATGCACAAAAGTTAGAGTAGTTTCATCAGTATGGAAAAATCTTCTCCAAGAAAAATGTACATCAAGGAACGCGCAAGAAGATTAGGCCTTTCATGTGTTCTGAATGTTTGCAAATGAAGTTGTTATCTCTCTTTGGACCTCTACTACGTTTGCTAATCTACTGTGTTTGTGTCGGAACTGGAATTCGCTCTATGGTGAGATAACTGAGAACTGGATTTGATAGTCCTCATTCAGATCCAGATTGCGCTGTCTGTGCCGCCAATGGGGCTTTTCAGCTATGTACAGACACTTGCTCATTGTCTGTGCATTGCTTGACATCCCAAATCTTCAGCAGACAAAAGTTTCAAGGCAAATAAAACGTACTTCTTCACCTTGGAAGATTTAGAAGTCTCGCTGCCTCCAACTTGGAAAGTACTCTCTCATTCACAACGTCAGGCATGATCTCTTGCTTCATCTTACAAGCTGCCAATCTCTCTGAGGAGACAGGAGTGCAAGCTGCCAATCTCTCTTGGGACAGTGGAGTGCAACCTGGCCATTTCTCCCGGGAGAATGGAATGCAATGGGGCTTCACGTGAATCATGGCATACTGACAAGGCTTGCCTCAATTCTCAAGGCTTAGGATATGAATAGTATTTTTTTCCAAGTGATTGCAAGGTTGTTGTCACTAGATGTACTATCGTTGTACAACACTTAAGAGGTAATAAAAAAATGGGGCTATTTGTTTCTGGAACTCTTGACATCATAAAATGTCAGAAATCTATTTTATCATTTCTTGTATTCACTCAACGTACGTTCTTTTCTTGTCAACCTTCACTTGCAGGAACAAAGTTTAGGAGAGGCATTCCATGGTAGTCAATGAAGGTCTGATAATCAATATGGGTCTACACTGTGTTTATCGAAGATCAAGAGGTGCAAACAACACAGGCTTTTACTGCTGTATGCAAGGTCAGTAAAATCTGTACAACCTGGTTCTGAGTTTTCCTGTGCACTTTGAAGTACCATCAAATTGCTTACACTTGTAAAGACCAGGTTCTAGTATTTGTCGCTGATGTACTGATGTACTTATAGACTTTTAACATTCTGGAGCCCACCTGGCTGCATTCGCAGTAGCTGGAGCACACCGCTTTGGCCTAAAAGCTGTGTAATACCCAACTATTCTCCGGTGTTAACACATGTCCTGCAGGATCTAGGCCTGAAATCAGGGGCTGGATTTGGTCAGTCCCAGCAGCACGATCTCCTAGAATATCCAGGTCTGATCTGTATAATAAGCAATTTATTCTTTCTGTTCACAGACCTTTTTTTTTCAGGTAGTCTTTACCCCAGGAAGACCATGCAAGTTCTTAACACAATATAATAGCCTGGGAGTAATGAAATTCCATTTTCTCTTTTCCAGATAAGACTGCTCGTAGTGTAGGACGTGAAAAGGGTTCTTCTTTTTACACTTTCCACTGTTCAAATTGGACCTAGAATAGAAAGCAGAAGGAGCAGACAATGTTGCTGAGGTCAATCATATATGCTCAGAGTGCACAAACCAAGTCATCTATTGAAAGCACAGAACCAAAAAATGCCAGCAAAATATCTGATAACTCTGCATGGATGAGGAAGTCATCTGCTCAGAAACTCAAGTTTTGAACTAGAGATGAGTATTGAGCACCAGAAGTATCAGAAAGATCAACTACAAAAATGTTTGTTCTAAATGCCATATGTGAAAAGAAAAGTTTGAACCCTAAACACAAAATCCCTGATTCTTGGCAAAGGTTATATATACAGCTCCAGTTGTGCTTTTAATAGGAAGAAAAAGGGGTGAAGTTCACACATTCCTCCGCTGTTTGCAACAGCTATGTTGGACACCAGATGAAATCACAAGATGAAATCAATGGTGGAAGGGGACAAGGAAATGCCAAGACACAAATATGTGATGGATCAATGGATCAAACTCAAATATACAGGCACATTGAAGAAATGAGCTCCCATCTAGCAGTCAACAACACAGTTTGACAAACCGACAAGGTACTCACTTTGAACGAGTGAAATTTACACATTTCCATTTTCAACAAGACAATACCCTAAAACTTTGTATGAAAGTGGCAGCAGCCATAGGAGGAGCAGCAGCAGCAGCAAGCAAACAGAGCTGGCCCCCTGCCACCAAATTCATAGTATGTATGTACTTGAGAGTGTAATGAAGGCCATGGTGGTTGCCATAATTGAGATGTTAAAGCCCTCTCTTTCAGTAACCAATATACACCCCGAACCAGGAAAGAGTTTTTTGGATCCTCGGTTGGGTGGCAGGATCTCACCAACAGCTCAGTGATTGTTGTATTCGTCATCACAAATCAAGGACTTGACATGTGACTAATTCAACAGAGCCAAAGTTTGCGGTGGCTATGGATGTCCACCCATAATCTGATACTTCCCCGTTTTCATTGTTGTTGTTTGAAAAGAGATCATTGCTCTTGCAGCAGTTGTTGTTGTTCCTGTTGTTGTTGCTGTCATCTCCTCCTAAATCAGCCCTCAGGACAGTCACATTGTGATTGATGTCTTTGGTGATGACATGCAGCTTGTCGTTGAATGCGGCAAGAAGGTAAGGAGATTCTGAATCCGTGAGATCTAACAGAATTGGAACCTTCTTCAGGACCACTTTCCAAGAATCTTGATTAGCATCATACACTTTGATCTTGCTGCCATCATCAGAGTTTGTAGGATCAAGAGCATACAATTGTCCATTCACAACCACGCTCAATTTGGTGCCTGCTTGACGTGCAGGCCAATCCTCTCCCATTCCTTGTGGCATCTCCACCCATACATTCAGCCTTGGATCAAACACCTCTCCACCCACATCCACAAAGAATGGCCATGAATACAAGCTTTGAGGTACACACAACTGACCCTTGAATGATGCCATCCCTGTTGCAATTGGCTTCAACATGTCTGCAAGAAATGCTGTTGGCGGAACTTGCGCCTTCCTGAATGGCATACTAGGGATCGGGTGCCAAGCATCAGATTTCGGATCATAGACTTCAGCCGATTGCAAAGGAGCGAGACCACCACGTCCTCTGTCCACTCCTCCCACAGCGTACAGCTTATTGTCTAGCACGCCCGTCTTACAATAAGCCCTAGCTGACTCCATAGCCGCAGCTTCCGTCCACTCATTGGTGCGGGATTCATACCTCCAAACTGATTTCATGGCACATGCCTTGGAGAATCCTCCCAACACATACAGGCAACCATCGATGGCACCCGCGGAGCATCCACAAAACGGCGTCCTGTCCAAGAAGCCTTTCCGTCTGAACCATCCCGTGAACAGACCCGAGATCCGCATTCCTCGTGAAGGAGCCGTCCAAATCCACCAACCCCAAGAGGATTTCTCCTGCGATGATTCTGCTACCTCACGGTTGTTGATGGTTGCATCCGGCATCACCGGCAGCTTTCGCCACTTAGCGTCAGCGGGGTCTAACACATGCCAAGCCAATCGATCTTCCTCATCCTTCACCAAAACGTAGAGCCACTCTTCCGTCAATCCCACCTCCTTTCGCAACTCGAAAAACTCGTTGGTGATCAGCACCTCGTTCCATTTCTTGCACACACATCTCAACAAAGCATGCGCCCCACGCGGCACTCGTGCCAAGATCAACAACGCTAGCTCCTCTGGAAGCCCCGGAATAAGCACCGTCTTCTCTCGCTCCTGTCGCAAAGGCACCACCACTTCCCCTAACAATCGCTGTCGCTTACTACTACTAATCTCCACCTGCGCGCCTGCTTCTTCTTGCTCCTTCTCCTGGGCCTGGCATCTACCAAAGCTCATGAACTGGCCCATCCCATCCTGCACTGGATCGGCGCCGTGTGCTCCTCCCGCATGGCCTCTCGCTCACTCTGTTGCCTAAGTACTCATAGAACCCTCATCTCTCTCTCTCTCTCTCTCTCTCTCTTCCACAACGCCCCTTTTTGCATCCACCCACGCACCCACCCACCCACCTACCAGGCGCCTTTTTTTACGTGGGAACTAAATCTGCCCCTCCCCCCTGCCCTTTTCCTTCTTGCTCCAAATTTAGTGTCGAGAAAATTTCTGTTTGCATCAGCAGTAGCGCACACACACGCATACGCAAAGATTATGGATTCTGTTGCTTACAATCTCCTTATGTTTGCCGCAACTCAAGTATTAAATCAAGGTGATTGATTGATTCTATTGCTTGCAATCTCTGTCTGTTTCTGTTTGCTTGTGCACAGTCTGGATATCTATTGATTAGGGTTGTTGTGCTCTTGAGTGAAGAAAGTTTAATCTCTTATGCTTCTTGCAATGTGATTGACTCTCTATTTGCAGTAGATTCTTAGCTACTCTTCAATTGCTTCTAAATTCAATCTCTGCTTTTTGCAAGCAACCAAATTTGATGATTTCTCTCATTGCTTGTGGACCTCATCTCCATTTAAACTCAATCTCAGTTTGTGCAACACTAAGTTATATGTTGATATCATTCAGATGTGAAGACCAATTCTCTCTTTGCAGTGCAGTGCATTCATTCACTCAAATGTTGGTTATGCCAATGCAAAGTCAATCTTTTGCAGCAGACTCAAAACATTGATCATTGCTCCTGTGCAATTCCTAATGTGACTTCTGAGCAGCAACAAGGAGAAATAGATCATATTTGGTTGCCTCCACCACGAAGAGAGAACAATACAACATTTTGGGTTTGACCCAACTCAATCAAACTCATCATCATCATCACCATCATCATCATTGAGGTTCATAGTTTTTCATGATCAAAGTTTGGAATCAGATATTTTCTCCTCCAATATAGATACAGTGATGACAAGGAATTTCACCTGCACAACAAAGGTCAACAGGTGCATAAAGCTCAATCAGACAAGTGACAGCAGGCAATTCATTCTCAATAATAGAGCATGCAACTGACAACAGGCAAGTACTTTCTGAATGATTGAGCATGCAGCTGTTATCACTCACCCCCCAACAGGTTTTATTGCAAAATGTGAGTGCTTTTCTTTTCTGGAGCAGGCTTCTAAGCCAAGACTTTCCTCAAAAACAAACAATAGTAAATGGCCCATCTATCAAAACTAAAATCCCCCAAACAGATAACTGGCAGCCTGCTCTTCATTCCCATTGAAGAGAGTGAGTGCTTGGATCACAGTTCTGCGGTCAAACCCAAGCTCCACCAGCCTCTGGACCTTGGCTTCTGTCTGTGACAACTCCTGTTATCAAAGAAAAACACATCATTTGCAAGAGAGAAAAGGCATCATTTGCACAAGATGGAAAAAGAGCAGAGAGAAAAAAGAGTTTCAACATAAAAATGCTCCAAAGAGAGACCAAAACAGAGAAACAGGTCAAGCCTCTGATGATCAGGCATCTAGCAAGCCAAGTTCCCAAATATCAGCTCAAAATCATCAGACATCATCATTACAAACAGCTTTCAGCGAAGTTACCTCTGCACTTCTGGCTCTCTTGTTTGTGTCCTGGGTGGACAAGTCTGTGGGTGCATGAACTGGAGCAGGGGGCTGAAGATTCACTGTTGAACTACTTGCTCCCTTTTGCCAGTTTCATGCCAATACCACCCAGTTAAATACTTCAACCAAAGATGAAGTTTCTTAATTCACCAAAATGCCACTGCCATTATTATTACAAACCCCATGATACAGCAGGAGCTGCCATGAGGATTTGCAATTGAGGGGTTGTTGGACTGATCAGCAGCTACCAAAAACAATCCAAGTGTCAAGGAAAAAAACTTGGAATTCAGAATATAGTCTGCAGATGGTATCTTACAGTGGCTGGAGGAAGTTCTTCGAGTCTTTTATCATCATGCAAATGAATCGGTAAATCCCTCTCTGCACATACAGTTAGACCAACAAAACCAGGAATGCAACATCAGAGCCTCTCTCTTGTAGTGACTCACTCAACAAACATTTGATGCCATGCTTCAGATTGTTAAGAGGTTATCAAGAAACCTGCCTGCACTTGGACTAGAAATAATCAACAACCTTCAAGCATCTAGATTACTATTACAGAGTTAACTGACTTTCAGCACCCAATCCCAGGTTCTTGCAGGGAATGAGGTGTATGGCACAGACAAACAAAAAACCTTGGTATACAATAGCATTTCCAACTAAATTCAGGCAGCAAATCTTGTGTTCAGTCATCTGACAATGGAGAGAAACTGCTACACTTTGCTGCAGCAAAAGTAATGCAGATTGTCACCTTGTAAGAATGGAACAGCAATCTCCCCTCCACCAACGCGTAGGACATTGTCCTTCATATCAATAGAACACTGCAGAAAAAACCCACAGGAATGTGAACTTGGATAGACCATAAAGATGATCGCCCAATCCCATTTGTCTTCTGTTGAAGAGAATTGAAACAGGAATGTAAATTGGTATTTAGGAAACTTACCTGGTGCTTTCGAAGCATGTCCAGGCCAAAAATAAACTCCAGATCAGGTTGATCAAGCACTGTAAAGGAACAGGGGTAGAAGTTTGTTCCTATCTGTCCACACACCACATACACAGTGAACCATACATGCCAATCCTGGAATATCTGGATGCCATGTACTCAAGTACAGAACTTCTTTAGCCCATCAGCTCCTGCAGGTGTTCTACAATGGATAACAGGTTAAAAGGTGCAAAGGCATGTCAAGATCCACTGAGGGCTATTGACACCAACAATACCCATGAGGCTCATCCTACAGGCAGTTTTCATCCTCACTACCACCAATTCTCATGTACAGATTTCATCAAATGAGTACTAAGATATATTTCAACACCATGTTTGGTGTCCTGTTGAGAGAAGACTATTATTACCTTAAGGGGAGCAACATGAATACGCCCAACAATCTCTGACTGTCCAACTCCTTTTGCAATACCAACATAACGTCGGTCCATCAGCCTCAGAAGTCTACAAAGAACACAAAAGAGAGAATAAGGTTTTGCCATGTGTCCAAACCACACACCAGCCAAAAACAGTACTGCGAGTTGATGATTCTCCACTAACAATCTCCACCATAATGGATGACCAGATTTGAAGTTGATTGGATCTGACAGGTAGCTTTTAGGAGCCCAACTGGGTAGGAACAATGCCTGTACATTAGTCTAATTCAACAATATGCATGTCCATACCCAGGGTGTGATCCACAATTCCTTTTATCATCTCTTAAAGCACTTGCTTCCCAATTAGAGTGAACTCTGTAAGAGAGCATAACTTGATCCAAAGGAAAAGCAGCCAGTAAGTGTACCCGCAGCGTTCTGCACATGTTTTTGAGATAATGGTGCTTTGAGCTCCACTGTCAACAAATGCCTGTTTCAAAGCCCAGTCATCCATTAGAAACACAGTGAACCCAAAGATGCAATAAAATATCTCTGTACATTCTTTCTTGTGAGGTAAAAAATCCAGTTAATCCTCACTTCATAAGCTAGTTCCATATTGCATGCAGAACTACATCTGATCTGCTTTAGTTCAGTTCATTCTAGCCCATCAGATGCATGGTCCTCCAAGAACTTGGCTTTATGACAAGAAACTATGCCACTTAGCTCAATGAGAAGCTATTGCTAATTTACCTTCAAAGGAACACCGTTCACCTCCATATCCACATAAAGCATAATCTGGAATACAAGAACAATGGTGAGGCACAAAGCACAAGTAAAACACTGAGAGAACCCTGAGGATAACACCCAAAGATCTGTGTGGAGGTAAGATAAATCCTATGTGGAAAGTCGGTGCCAGAACATGAACATTTTGATGTAACAAAGACACTCACTGTTGACACCATATGGACTATGAAAGTTCCAGATACAAGGTTTACCAGAATGTTGTGCATTTAGTATTCCATTTTTTAGATCTGGTGAAAGCACAAGGACATCAGTGCCCACTTATCAGAGACCCAGGATTGTGTTAAGCCTTACCACACGGGCAAAGGCTTCTGGGTTGTATTCAATAGCAGCCTCCCAGTTCTCATCTACATTTTTCTGCAAATCGCCCATAGAATGTAGCTTGTTAGGTTTATAAGCAAACTCAAAGATGCAGTCTTTGTAACAGATTGCCATGATTTTTTCTTTACTATATTAACACAGTGACTGCCCCTCACAATGTATCAGAGCTTTGCCTTCATCATATATAGCAGGGACAAGTTGCCTTGACTCCCACAGACTTATCAGTGTACAAAAACAATCTGCACATTCAGTTATGTCACGGAAACCTATTAACCAATACATGACCTTCATTTGGGTCAGGTGAAGATCTTGAATCTTAGCCCTGTCTGTCAACAATAGTGAAGAAAATGAACTTGCCTTCTGCTACTGTATTCCATAGATCTATTTTTTACTGACTGATTTATGGGATAAGCCCTGTCATTAGCATCTTGCAGAATAATCAACTCAAAGAAGAATCACACTTCCAAAGGAACAAGGTCAAGGAACTGTATGTACTCAAACAGACAACAAGAGATAACCCTGACATACTTGGCCCTCAAGAAATGCAGCTCATGCGCAGATACCCACCTGTCGAATTGCTTCTTCAATTTTCCTTTGTGCATCCACATCAAATGGGTCAGCATTCATCAAGTCCTGCAGAATCACACACTCTTTCAGTGTTTCTGAGCAGCTTCTCAAGGTAAACCCAAATGGAAACAAGACCTGACTTACTCTCCACTCTTCATGTTTCTCATCACATCCCTCACGTTCTCAAGTTACATCAAAAGCTATGATCAGCCCAGACTAAGCAAGCAGTGCTTCACTGGTACATTTGATTGCAAGCCAATTCTTGAATGCTGGTTCTGACTCTGCAAATCACCAGAGGTAGTACTACCTCATTTGCATAAGAAGAAAGCAGCTGACAGCTCAAATGGAGACCCAAAGGCCACCACCAATTCATTTAAGAATCACTTTCACTGAGACATTTCTCCAATGTGCATGCCATATTTTGGGAATTTTCACTTTGAATTTTCCATAAATCCTGTAACTCACAAGTTCTTGTTGTTGTCGTCGCTGAAGTTCAACCCGGTGTTGATGTTGCCGCCGGAGAAGCATTTGCAATACTTCAGTGTCATCACTTAAGATTGCCTGTGCTAATTCAGGATTATTCTGTACCACCAAAAGCAGAGATGTGGAATATTAAATATCAAGGTAGGCACAGATTGAGTAAGTGTGATTACTTTGTGAGCACTACCCTGTTTCTAGCAGTTCATCCATCATGTTCTTGTCTATGATGACCAGTTTGCAAACAGAAGGAATATGGTTTAAGCTAGAGGTTCTGGAGATTGGCTTATTCAGGTGACATGAAACTTCCATCAACAGAGTATAAACAGGTGGATGAGTTTCCAAACTCATCTTTTCTGTGCCCTACAAAAAACCCAGGATTCCTTGGCAGTTGCATGAGAAGCAAGACACATATGTGATGCAAGTCTGTGGACTTTGCAGCAATCTGCATATACTCAAAGTTAAGTCTACATGATGGCTACGACTCTTACCTGTTGTAGCTGACTCATAACATTGGGATCACCACGCAGATGTCTTTGTAGAGCAATAGGGTTTACAGCAGACCCATCTGGGTTGAATGCCAAATCACTTGGTGCTGGTCCCCCTGCACTGCACTCACACGCTTACTTTCTGTCACAATCATGGCATCTGGCAGACCTTTTGCTTGCAATCAGATTCAACTCTCCAGCTGCATAAGTAAATAAACCACCTGGCTGGCTTCAAAGTTCAATTACAATGATTGTATACCTGGAGGGAGTTGGTGCTGAAACAAGCATCAACAAATCATCTTCACCTACACCAGCTGCATTGAGACGCATTGTGTTTTGCACCTCTTTTCCATTGAACAGTAACTGCTGCTGAACCAGCGGCACTTGTGTCTGCACAACAGTCTCACCATCAGTCCAATTCCCAGTTTTAACTGATCATGGATCTCAGTCAGTTTTCTTAAGCAACAAGTCAGAAAGGCAGAGTGAGAAAGGCAGAGTGAGAGAGAGAGACTCACCTCCACCTCTAGAATGGCCTTCAGATTCTCCACCTAGCATTCAAACCCCAGAGTCCATTGAAAGAGTCAGGCACTTTAGGGTTGATTGGAGCGCACCCCATTCTGTCTTTCTTTCTTTTCTCATGCAGTGACAGATCTGAAGTACAAATCTGAAGCTTCTAAGCTGCATGACTAGCTTGTGTCACAAGGTAGTCACCGACAGAGAAATGAAGTAGCTGGAGCACAAGTAAGAAAAGCAGGCATATGAAAAAAAGGCGAAATAAATAAATCAGCAACCGTGAGGGGAAATCCTCCCATAAGTTCTACCGCTCAAATCATTTGCTTCGATGGATTTTTAGACAAAAGGAGCTTCATCTCCAAACTTAGGGTATAAAAACCAGAAGGGGAAAAAAAAACCTGAGCTCACATGAACCTCCTTGATCAAGCAAGCATTACAAGAGACAAAAACAAAGAAGAAGATGAAAACTAAGTAGAGAGAATCCTGCTGCAAACTGCAAAGGGCAAAGCATGAGCAGATCCAACAAAACACCCTAAATTCTTCATCTCACTAATATTGCTTTCCAACCCAAAAGAATCCGAAGCTAAGAAAACGAAGTTGGGTTAAAAGGCAAGCTTACAAGCTCGTCAGGCTCCACATCCAGGGAGACGATTCGCTCATCAGCGGTGAGAACCGTGAGCTTCATTTTGACAATCACCCAAGTCCCGATTTCAGCTCCAACAACAAGCCCGCAAATTGTCACAACCGAATCCACAACCTCTTGAGTCTTTTCTCTTCTTCCTCCTTCTCCTCTCCTTCTAATTCTTCTTCAGCTCCTAATGCTGATCTAGATTCATGAAGAGAGTGAGAGAGAGAGAGTCTGACGTCGGGGAGGTCCTTCGCGGTAACCTTCTGGTGTCGGAAGAATGTTCTAAGGCCCCAGGGTGGGAGCGTTCCCAAAATAGGGGGCCCAGAGTAGGGCCCTACAGTAGAGGCAATCCCAAAATAGGGGGGCCTAGGAGTAGGGATTCTAGAATCCCTAGGCAAAATAAGGGACCAAAATTCGGCACTACTACAATGAAGGCATTTCTAAAATAAGTGGCATAGTACTAGATAGTAGAAGGCCCTAAGGTGGGGGCAAAATGAGCATAGGATTAGGTGGTATAATGAGGCATTCACACTATATGAGGCCTAGGATGAGGTGAATATTATACAGCCTTGAGGTAGGACCATTCCCAAAATAAGGAGCTTAGGACTAAACATTATAAAGCCCTAAGGTGGGGGCAATCTCAATATAAGGGGCCTTGGCTTAGGTGGTATAAGGCCTTAAAGTGGGAGATATTCTTCAAATAAGAGGACTAGGACTAGACAATATAAGGGCCTAAGGTGTGTGCATTTTCAAAATAATGGCCCTAGGACTATGCAACATATGGCCCTAGGGTGGGTGCATTTTCCAAATAAGAGGGTGTAAGACTAGGAAGCATGGGGGTAATTTGTAATTTCCAAAATAATTGGCTGAAGGAAGGCAAGGCAACACAAGGCCCTAGATGAGGCAATCCTAAAAACAAGGAGCCTTAGACTAGGTGATATATGGTCCTAGTGAGGACATTCCCAAAATAAGGGGCCTAAGATGAAGCTATATAAAGCCCCAAGGTGGGGACCATCTCCAAGTATGGGGCCTATGACATAAGCTTAAAAGAAGTTGAGCGGGGAATGTTCATTATATTCAACAAATATTTTATATCACAAAATTGGCAAAAGAAAACCCTTTCATGTTACATGTTAAACTAGTAAGCAACCTTCTTATGTGAGGAGTAATGTTTTTTTTCCAATTTTCCGATGGTGCATCAATGGCACTATCCATTTGATTTCCATCCAATCAAATGGCAAGTAGGACTGCAAATCTTTATATACTTTGGTTATGGCACATAGCCACATTATGTGTGCATAAGTTGTGATCTCCATGGCAATCTAAACAAGAAAACTTCATGGTGAAATGGATGTTCATGGTTATAAGTGTGACCAAAATGCAAACCCCGAGCTATAGGATGATATCATCATGTTGTTTGTGGTTACACTATGCTACAACAAATAAGCACAAGTCTATGGAAATGTGAATTGTACAAAGTTGAAATGAAAATATTGCTACAACAATTCAAAACAATTCACAACAAAGCAACATTATGCTCATCAATAGGTATCCTAGTTTTTTAAAAGGGGTATTAGCCCAAGTGAAAAATCATGACAAACAATTCTGAAAAAGGAATTTCATGCAACCAATGAAAGGCTCAATATGCACCCACAAATGGTCCAATTTTGTTCGATTTGAGTCAAAGGAGGGGGGGGGAGGATTTTTTTTGTTTTTACCATTGTTCCCAATGTAGGGATATTATTTTATGAATAGGTGAACATGTGCCATGAGTGGGTTAGCATGAATGTGAAAGAATATTCTCAATAAATTCAATCCATGTTAGAAGATTTTTTTTTAAATAAATTTTGTTGAAATTAAAAAAATTGACAAAACATAATATTATTTCATGTCATCAACCTATTCATGTGGCCTAGCCATGTCGCATTCCATGGCTCCAAATTGCAACAATTAAAATGACTCAAGTGTGTGTGATCTCCCATTACATTATATTAATTATCGACAACATATATAATTATTCATATTTGTTGATAAGATTTTTTTACTATTTTGAATGCATAATAAAAGACCTATGTTATCATCTTAAAACAATATAAAGCATAGTAAATGTATTTAATGGAATGAAGGTTTCATACTCTCCTTACATAGAGATCTACTTTGATCACACGTAAAAATGGAATGACCATGAATGGCACTTGACATGACAATCCAAGTTCCAAAGTCCAATGAAATGGAGAAGTCCTATAGGGTGGAGGCCATAAATTGAACACTTGGCTTAAACCAAAAACCTTTTAAAAAATGAAACTAGCCAAAGCAAAACCTATAGGGGCAATCAAGCAGTTTGGATCCAAAAAAAAGGTATTATAAATGAACACCTCTTGACAATTGTATGTCCATGATTCTTCATAGGATTTAAAACCAAATTTGCAAACACATGTAGTTACTATAACATTTGGAGTCATTTGGAGTCGTGTGCCATTTGTAAACATTTAAAGGACATTCATTAATCCCATGCAAACAATCCAATACAAATCTAATTGATTTCATGATAACAAT
>Ga0209208_10004369_pt1 | contig 20025 bp, 17 predicted proteins | sample S1TSphfallax_3_FD_187694 | JGI IMG/M metagenome (GOLD analysis project Ga0209208, IMG submission 187694) | Host-associated microbial communities from peat moss isolated from Minnesota, USA - S1T2_Fd - Sphagnum fallax MG (SPAdes) (version 2) | ecosystem: Host-associated > Plants > Peat moss >...
GCATTGACCGGCGCGACGACATTGGCCAGCCGGACCGCTTTGACGTTTATTATGGGATGGCAGACAACCGCATCGGCGCCGCACGCCTGGACATGCCTGAGTTACTTCCATGCGCCCAGCCTTCTGGCAAAGGCTGAAGGAACATCCGCTTCTGCGCGTCGGGCCAGGGCTTATCACAGGCGTTGCCGACGATGACCCCAGCGGCATTGCCACCTATTCACAAGCTGGCGCGCAGTTCGGCCTGAATATTCTGTGGACCATGCCGCTGGCTCTGCCGCTGATGGTGGCCATCCAGTCCATGTGCGCGCGCATTGGCCGCGTCACCGGCAAAGGGCTTTCGGCCAATATCAAGGCCGCATTTCCGCCGGTCATCCTTCCGGCTGTTGTTTTTCTTCTGCTGATTGCCAATATCCTGAATATCGGCGCTGATGTGGCGGCCATGGGGGAAGTGGCGGAACTGGTGACGGGGTTCAACCGGCACCTGATGACAGCGGTGTTTGTTTTTGCCACGCTGCTGCTGCAGGTGTTCGTTCCGTATCACCGCTACGTTTTCTTTCTGAAGTGGCTGACCATGTCGCTGCTGGCCTATGGCGCGGTGCTGTTCACCGTTCACGTGCCCTGGGGACAGGTGGCGTTGCGAACCGTATGGCCGCGCTTTGCCTGGAACGCCGGCGGCGCCGCGGTGGTGGTCGCGGTTTTCGGCACCACGATCAGCCCCTACCTTTTCTTCTGGCAAGCCTCTGAAGAGGTGGAAGAGATGCAGGAAAGGGGCGGCTTGCCGCTGAAAAGCAATGTCGGCGCGGCGGGCACGGAACTGAGCCGCATCCAGTGGGACACCTGGACAGGCATGTTCTATTCCGACGCGGCTGCTTATTTCATCATTCTGGCCACGGCCGTCACGCTGCATGTTTCAGGCGTGACCAACATTGAAACGGCCGCCCAGGCAGCCAGCGCGCTGCGCCCATTGGCGGGGAACTTCGCGTTCTTTCTTTTCGCGCTGGGCATTGTGGGAGTCGGCATGATTGGCGTGCCGGTGCTGGCCGGTTCGGCAGGCTATGCGCTGGCGGAGGCGATGGGCTGGAAGTGGGGACTGGAGCGCAGGGCCAGCGACGCGCGCGGGTTTTATGGCGTGATTGCGGTCAGCGTGCTGGCTGGGCTGGCCATTCAATACTCGCCCATGAGCCCCATGAAGGCGCTGTTCTGGAGCGCCGTTATCAATGGCGTGGTCGCGGTTCCGCTGATGATTGTCGTCATTCTTCTGGTTTCGAAGAAGTCCATCATGGGCGCATTTACGGCGGGCTGGAAAATTGTCACGCTGGGCTGGATTGCCACGGCGGTCATGGCGGCGGCTGCCATCCGCATGTTTATTCCGGGTTGATCGGCGTCTCGACGCTATCCGGTCACTTGACCGCTGAGCGTCAATGCGCCTCCAGCGATCAGGCGAGCCCCAAGCCCGGTCAGCATGGCTCAAAGCAGCTTTTCCGCGACGGGCACTGAAATGCCTATTCAATAATGCACGAATTCAGATAAGGAAAAAAATGAAGTTATTCAAAGCAGTACCGGCCGTTTGTTTGGTTGCCCTGATGGGCGCGGCCGTCGCACCCCGTTTAAGCGCTGACGAATGGAACAAGAAAACGGTTGTCACATTCAGCGCTCCAGTTGAAATTCCAGGCGTCCATTTGAAAGGCTGGGGCGTGCTGCCAGCCGGCACATACGTGTTCAAGCTTTTGGACTCCCCATCGGACAGGCACATTGTCCAGATCTGGAACAAGGCCGAGACGAAAGTTTATGCAACCATTCTGGCCATTCCCGACTCCCGGCTGCAGCCCACCGGCAAGAGCGTCATCACGTTTGACGAGCGGCCGGCGGGCGAACCGGAAGCGCTGCGGGCGTGGTTCTATCCGGGCAGCACATCGGGAGACCAGTTTGTCTATCCAAAGGAGCGGGCCATGACGCTGGCGAAATCCAGCAACGCGCCGGTGCCTTTTGTTGCCGCCGACATTCCGGCGGAGGCAGCGGAGCCGATCAAGACGCCAGCGGTGGTTGCCATGAAGACAACGCCAGTTAAGGTTGCGCAGCCGACTGGAGAGGAACTGGACTTTGTCGCCGTTGCCACGCCCGCCCCGGCCACTCTTCCAGCAACCGGCAGCAGCGCACCGCTGATTGGACTGATTGGATTGATGGCGCTGAGCGGCGCTCTGCTCATGGGCGTAACTTCCAAAAGACAGTTCGTACTAAACGAAAGCAAATAACATGACAAAACTTGATTCAGTAGTCGCGATATTTCACACACATCCTGAAGCGGAACAGGCGGTCAAAGACCTGCAGCGCTCCGGAGTCGACATGCGAACCGTGTCGATTGTCGGCAAGGAGCTGGAAACAGACGAGCAAGTCGTCGGTTACTACAACGTCGGAGACCGGATGAAACGATGGGGCAAAGTCGGGGCATTCTGGGGAGGCTTCTGGGGGCTCCTGTTTGGTTCTGCATTTTTCGTCATTCCCGGGCTGGGACCGCTGCTAATGGCGGGCCCGATCATCACCTGGATTGTGGGAGCGCTGGAAGGGGCGGTTGTGGTTGGCGGCGCGGGCGTGCTGGGCGCCGGCTTGTTCAGCATAGGTGTTCCCAAAGACAGCGTCCTGCAGTATGAGACCGCTATCAAGAACGAAAAGTTCCTGCTGATTGTGAGCGGTTCGGCAGCGGAAGTGGCGAAGGCTAAAGAGGTGCTTGGCACATTGCAGCCGGCTCATCTGGAACTCCACCCGGAATCGGAGATCGCTGCGGCGGTGTAGTGAATTTAGGGATTGTCATAGAGGCTAACAAATGATTGAAACAGCGAACCATACTCTTGATATTTTTCCGGTGGAAGCGCGCGGAGTTACAGAAGCGCGCGAACTAATTGGAGACACGGACCGTCCGTTATCAGCGGAACTGCTGGCCCGCATGCATGCGTACTGGCGAGCCGCCAACTATCTGTCAGTGGGACAGATCTACCTCTATGACAATGCCTTGCTTCGCGAGCCTCTCAAGCTGGCGCATGTCAAGCCGTTGGTTGTGGGCCACTGGGGCACCACTCCCGGCCAGAACTTCATCTACGTCCACTTAAATCGAGTTATCAAGAAATATGATCTCGACATGTTCTACATCGCCGGCCCCGGCCATGGAGGACCTGCACTCGTCGGCAATACCTACCTGGAGGGCACCTACAGCGAAATCTATCCCAACATCAGTGAAGACGAAGCGGGACTGAAAAAGCTGTTCACTCAGTTTTCGTTTCCGGGCGGCATTTCCAGCCACGTTGCGCCCACCACTCCAGGGTCCATTCACGAAGGCGGCGAATTGGGTTACTCGCTCAGCCACGCTTTTGGCGCGGCGTTCGACAATCCGGGCTTGATTGTCGCCTGCGTCATCGGCGACGGCGAAGCGGAAACCGGTCCGCTGGCAACGGCCTGGCAATCGAACAAATTGCTGAGTCCCGTCACCGACGGCGCGGTGCTGCCTATTCTGCATCTGAACGGTTTTAAGATCAACAACCCCACAATTCTTTCGCGCATAGAGCACGAAGAGCTGGAGCAATTCTTGCGCGGCTGCGGCTGGAACCCTTACTTCGTGGAAGGCGACGATCCGGAAACGATGCACCAACGCATGGCCACCATTCTGGAGATAGCCGTTCAGGATATCCACAACATACAAGAGGATGCCCGAACCAAGGGCAATACCGTGCGGCCGCGCTGGCCGGCGATTGTTCTGGGATCGCCCAAGGGCTGGACTGGCCCCAAGATGGTGGATGGCCTCCAGATTGAAGGCACCTCGCGCGCCCACCAGGTTCCCGTGCTGGTGGATGCTCAGCACCCGGATCATGTTCAGGTGCTGGAAGACTGGATGAAGAGCTACAAGGCCGAAGAACTGTTCGACGAGAACGGCCGGCTGATTGAAGAGCTGCGCGAACTGGCTCCAAAGGGCGACCGGCGCATGGGCGCAAACCCGCATGCCAACGGCGGGATGCTGCTGCGCGATCTGCGCATGCCGGATTTTCATGTTCACGCTGTCACCGTGCCGTCTCCCGGCGCAGTGGACGCGCAGGACACTTTGGTTCTGGGCAAGTTTCTGCGCGATGTGCTGACGCTGAATCAGGAACAGCGCAACTTCCGCATTTTTGGCCCTGATGAAACTCTCTCCAACCTGCTGGGCGCGGTGTTTGAAACCACCGACCGCCAATGGGACGCCCGCGAGATTAAGCAGGATGAGTTTCTGGCGCCTTCCGGCATGGTTCTGGATTCCATGCTGAGCGAGCATCAATGCCAGGGCTGGCTGGAAGGCTATCTGCTCACCGGCAGGCACGGGCTTTTCAACAGCTATGAAGCGTTTATTCGCATTGTGGATTCCATGTTCAGCCAGCATGCCAAGTGGCTGAAGGTGACGTCTGAATTGCCTTGGCGGCGCAAGATCTCGTCTTTGAATTACTTGCTTGCCTCGCACGTCTGGCAGCAGGATCACAACGGCTTCACGCACCAGGACCCCGGCTTCCTGGACCACGTCATCAACAAAAAAGCCAGCATCGTTCGGGTCTACCTTCCGGCCGACGCGAATTGCCTTTTGTCCACGTTTGACCATTGCCTGCGCAGCCGCAATTACGTGAATGTTGTGGTGGCGGGAAAGCACGCGCTGCCTCAGTGGCTCAGCATGGACGCCGCCGTTGTGCATTGCACGGAGGGCCTGGGCATCTGGCAGTGGGCCAGCAACGATCAGGACAGCGAACCGGACGTGGTGATGGCCTGCTGCGGCGACACGCCCACGCTGGAAATTATGGCGGCCGTCTCCATTCTTCGCGAGCATCTGCCTTCTTTGAGAATTCGCGTCATTAACGTGGTGGATCTGATGAAGCTTCAGCCGTCAACCGAACATCCGCATGGCCTCACCGACGTGGATTACGATTCGCTGTTCACCAAAGACAAGCACATCATCTTCGGCTTTCACGGCTATCCGTGGCTGATTCATCGCCTGACCTACGCCCGCGCGAACCGCAATCTTCACGTTCGCGGATACAAGGAAGAGGGCACAATTACCACGCCGTTCGACATGCGCGTGCAGAACGACCTGGACCGCTTCCATTTGGTGCAGGATGTGGTGGACCGTTTGCCGCATCTTGGGTCTAAGGGCACTTACCTGAAGCAGATGATGCGCGACAAGCTGATTGAGCACAAGCACTACATCGACAAGCACGGCGAAGACATGCCGGAGATTCGCAACTGGAAGTGGCAATAAATGCCGGCAACCGCGGAACATGCCGACACCAAGGCCAATCCACAAGCCAGCGCCAAAAATGAATTGAAATCCCTTCCGATGGCGGAAGTGGAAAAGAAGCTGGATTCCACGCCCGAAGGTCTCACCCAGGACGAAGCGAAAAAGCGACTGGCGCAGGACGGCCCGAATGAGCTAAAGGTAAAGAATGACAACCCGCTTCTGAAGTTCCTGGGTTACTTTTGGGGCCCCATTCCCTGGATGATCGAAGCCGCAGTCATCCTTTCCGGATTGGTCCGCCACTGGCCTGATTTTTTCATCATTCTGTTTCTTCTGTTCTCCAATGCAGTTGTCGGATTCTGGGAAGAGCATCAGGCCGGCAACGCCATTGCGGCGCTCAAGAAGCGGCTTGCCAGCACGGCCAAAGTGAAGCGCGATGGCAAGTGGAGCGATCCGCCCGCGCGCGAGCTGGTGAAGGGCGATGTGATCCGTCTGCGTCTGGGCAGCATCGTGCCGGCGGACGCGCGGCTGCTGGATGGTGATTCCATCCAGGTGGACCAGTCCGCCTTGACTGGAGAATCGTTGCCGGTCGAGTGCAAGTCCGGCGGCGCGGTTTTTTCAGGTTCCATCATCCGGCAGGGCGAAATAGACGCTATCGTCTACGCCACCGGAATGGACACTTATTTCGGAAAGACCGCGCAGCTTGTGGAGCAAGCCCACACCGTCAGCCACTTCCAGCGTTCGGTGCTGAAAATCGGCGATTACCTTATCATTCTGGCGGTGGCTCTTGTTTTGCTGATTATTGCGGTGGCGCTGTTCCGGCGCGACCCGATGATGGACACGCTGGAGTTTTCGCTCGTTCTGCTGGTGGCCGCCATTCCGGTGGCCATGCCCACCGTGCTCTCGGTAACCATGGCGGTGGGCGCGCGTCTTCTCGCCAAAAAGGAAGTGGTCGTCACCAAGCTGGCGGCCATTGAGGAACTGGCCGGCGTGGATATTCTCTGCTCTGACAAGACCGGCACACTGACTCAGAACAAGCTGACTTTGGGCGACCCCTTCACGCTGAACGGCATCACCAATGAGCAAATTATTTTGTGGGGAGCCCTGGCTTCGCGCGCCGAAGACAAAGACACCATTGATTTGGCCGTAATTGGCGGAGTGAAAGACGATAAGGCGCTGAAGAGCTGCCAGGTGCTGCATTTCACGCCCTTTGACCCGGTACACAAGCGCACTGAAGCGGCCGTGAAGGACGCCGACGGGAAACAATTCTGGGTGGCCAAGGGCGCGCCGCAGGTGATTCTGGCGATGGCCACGAACGCTTCCGAAGTCAGGCCTGCCGTGGAGAAGGCCGTCCAGGAATTTGCCGGCCGCGGCTTTCGTTCTCTGGGCGTGGCCAAGGCGGATGAGGAAGGCCAGTGGCAGTTTGCGGGCATGTTGCCGCTGCTGGATCCGCCGCGCGCGGATGCCAAGGATACCATCGCCAATGCGCTGAAAATGGGCGTTAAGGTAAAGATGGTCACGGGCGACCAACTCGCCATTGCCAGGGAAATGGCAAAGACTTTGGGGATGGGCACCAATATCCTGGATGCCACGTCGCTGGGTGATGAAAAAAACCAGGACACGGAGCAGTCGGCCAAAGCTATCGAAAACGCGGACGGGTTTGCCCAGGTGTTCCCGGAACACAAGTACAAAATTGTCGAAGTGCTGCAGAAACGCCAGCATTTTGTGGGGATGACGGGCGACGGAGTGAACGACGCTCCCGCCCTGAAGAAGGCCGATTGCGGCATCGCGGTTTCGGGCGCCACCGACGCCGCCCGCGCGGCTGCATCCATCGTGCTGCTGACGCCGGGCCTTTCCGTCATCATCGACGCCATCAAGGAAGCCCGCAGAATTGTTCAGCGCATGAACAGCTACGCCATCTACCGCATTGCCGAAACACTGCGCGTGCTGCTTTTCATGACGCTTTGCATTCTCATCTTTAACTTCTATCCGGTCACCGCCATCATGATTGTGATGATTGCCGTGCTGAACGACGCCGCTATTCTGTCGATTGCCTACGATAACGTTCATTACAAGCAGGAGCCAGAGGCTTGGAACATGCGCCTGGTGCTGTGCATCTCCACCGTGCTGGGGCTTGTGGGCCCCGTGGCTGCGTTCGGTCTCTTCTACATTGGCGACCGCGTTTATCACCTGGACAAGCCTCACGTCCAGACGCTGATGTACCTGCTGCTTTCCGTGGCCGGACATTTGACCATTTTCCTGACCCGGACACGCGGGCCATTCTGGTCCATAAAACCGGCGCGCGTGTTGTGGATAGCGGTGCTGGCCACGCAAGCCGTGGCCACTCTCATCGCGGTCTATGGATTCCTGATGACGCCTCTTGGCTGGAAATGGGCCGGCTTCGTGTGGGCTTATGCGCTGGTCTGGGCTGTCGTGACGGACCGGGTGAAGCTGCTGGGATACCGCATTCTGGATAGCGAAAAGGCTCCGTTACTGGCCAGACAGCGCCCGGATGTGACATCGAAGATCGCCGCGCGCGCCTATGAAATCTATGAAGAGCGCGGCCGTCACGATGGGCAGGCGGATCAGGACTGGCGGGAAGCAGAGACAGAAGCCAAAGCAGCGTCAAAATGAGCATCCATTCAAAAGAGTTCGTCGTCCGGCCGGGAAAGAAACTAAACTTGGCCGACCGGCCCACCAAGGTCGATCCGTTTTACGATTCGCCGGAAAAGTACAAAGAGCTGCTGGATCATCATGTCAACAAACTGAGTGAATTGCAGCAGCTCCACTACGCCTCCAGCCGGGCCGCGCTGCTAATCGTCTTTCAGGGCATGGACGGGGCCGGCAAGGACGGCGCCATTCGCCATGTCATGTCCGGCGTCAATCCGGAAGGGTGCGAGGTCTTCAGCTTTAAGCAGCCCAGCGCCGAAGAGCTGGCGCACGATTTCCTTTGGCGCACCACCGTTCGTCTTCCTGAACGCGGACGGATTGGCATTTTTAATCGTTCCTATTACGAGGAAGTGCTGGTGGTGCGCGTGCATCCAGAGATTCTGCGAAGCCAGGGGCTGGCTGATGAGTCAGGCGATGAAAAGAAAATCTGGGAAGACCGTTATCGCTCCATCAACGACATGGAGCGGCACCTCCACCGGAACGGAACGCACATCGTTAAAATTTTTCTTCACCTGTCGGAAGAAGAGCAGCGGCAGCGTTTTCTGGCCCGCATCGACGACGCCGACAAGAACTGGAAATTCAGCCTGGCCGACATTCACGAGCGGAAGTATTGGCGTCAGTATGCGGAGGCCTACCAGGACTGCCTGGCCGCGACCACCAGCCACCATGCGCCCTGGTATGTGGTGCCGGCTGATGACAAAGACAATGCGCGCTTGATCGTTTCGCAAATTGTTCTGGATGCGCTGAGCGGGCTGAAGATGGCTTATCCCAAGACAACTCCCAAGCGCAAGAAGGAGCTGGCTGCCATTGGCAAGCTGTTGGAAAATGCAGGCGGAAGCTAATGGGAGTCGAACCCACCCGTGACACGAAGTGCCGCACTCCGGTTTTGAAGACCGGGCCCTGCACCGGCAGAATCTAGCTTCCGTTTTCAATCATAGCGGCCGACGGCGCTTCCGCCGGTTCCTCTTTGAAAAGCTGGTCACGCAAGGCGTAGCGCAGTTCTTCAATGCCGGCGCCGGTCACGCTTGATATCTCGAAAAACGGCATCTTGGCCGCTTCCGCCTTCTCTTTAATGCTCAGAATCCGCTCAGGTTCCTGGCATGCGTCAATTTTCGACGCCACCACAATCATCGGCTTCGCGGCCAGTTCTTCGCTGAAACTCCGCAGCTCATCCAGAATCACGTCGAAATCGTGAACCGCCTCGCGGCCTGTGTATTCCGAGGAATCCACCAGATGCACCAGCACCTTGGTTCGCTCGACATGCTTCAGAAATTGAATGCCCAGGCCATGGCCTTCATGCGCGCCTTCAATCAGACCCGGAATGTCAGCCATCACGAAACTGTGATCGCCCGCCGCCACCACGCCTAAATTGGGCTCCAGCGTGGTGAACGGATAATCGGCAATTTTGGGCCGCGCGGCGGAAAGGCGCGAAATCAGGGTCGATTTGCCCGCATTGGGAAAACCCACCAGCCCGACATCGGCCAGCAGTTTTAATTCCAGCCGCAGCTTCTTCAAATCCCCAGGCTTGCCGTCTTCATGCTCGGTCGGCGCCTGGTGCGTGGCCGAGACAAAACGCGCGTTGCCGCGTCCGCCGCGTCCGCCCTTGGCCACCGTGTAGCGCTGTTTCGGTGCCGTGAAATCCGCCAACTGCTCCCCGGTCTCGGCGTCGAAAACCACCGTGCCCACCGGAACCGGCAATTCAATGCTCTTGCCATCGCGTCCGGTGCGGTTGCTGCCTTCGCCATGGCGGCCGCGTTCGGCTGAATGTTCGGGGTTGAAACGGAAATGCAGCAGCGTGTTGTAATGCGTGCTGGCCACCATTTCAATGTCGCCGCCATGGCCGCCGTCGCCGCCGCTGGGGCCGCCGCGCGGGACAAACTTCTCGCGCCGAAACGCCAGACAGCCGTTGCCGCCGTCGCCCGCTTTTACCGAAATAATGACTTCGTCGATGAACACTTCAGAGATCTTGGGGGGAAGATAAATAAAAAAAGAGGCGGCCCTGAAGCCGCCTCTTCTCGGATGGATGAAATTGCTAGTTCTGGGCGGCGACGATGTTGACGAACTTGCCCATGCGGCCGCGGTCGCGAAACTCAACGGTTCCCGGAACGGTGGCAAATAACGTGTCGTCCTTGCCCAGGCCAACATTTTTGCCCGGCTTGTAGCGCGTGCCGCGCTGCCGCACGATGATGGAACCGCCGGTCACGAATTCGCCGGAAAACACCTTGATTCCCAGCCGCTGGGAATTAGAATCGCGCCCGTTTTTTGAACTGCCTAAACCTTTTTTATGTGCCATGCTGTCACTTCCATTGCATCATTACGATGCCAGGATTTCCTCCACGCGAACCCGGGTGAAATTCTGCCGGTGACCCTGGGTGCGCTTGTACTGTTTCTTGCGCTTGAATTTGAAAACAATCACTTTCGCAGCGCGGCCATGCTCGGTAATCTTGGCCAGAACCTTGGCCCCGCCAATGGAATCGCCCAGAAGCAGCTCATTCGATTCGTTCGATAGCGCCAAAACACGCTCAAATTCAACCGTTGTCCCCACATCGCCGGCAATGGTGTCCAATTCAATTGTCTGGCCAGGGGCCACACGATACTGCTTGCCGCCTGTCTCAATAACCGCGTACATAATGATAAAACCTGAATTTCCGATAAATTTACGCCAGCGGTAAGCGCGGTTGCCAAACATAATGAGGGAACGCACGAAGACCAGGGCTGGAATACAACCCTCCAAGTATAACTGATTCCGCTCCCGCTTGGCTACCGCGAGTTTGGGCCGCAGTCTTTTTGCTGATATACTCCGGGTTGTCGATAGTTCTTGCCATGGGTGAAAAACGTTTAGGCGACGTCATAGACGATCACTGCATAAAATGCCGCAGAGTGACCAATCACTCCATTGTTTCGCTGGTGGATGGCGAGGCGGCCAAGGTCCGCTGCCGCACTTGCTACCACGATCATGACTTCCGTCACGAACAAGCGCCGCCCACCAAAAAAGAGCTGAAGAAGATGGAAGCGGACGCCCTGGCTGCCGCCGAAGCCGCAGCATCCGCAGGCGTCGAGGCTGTGCCGGAAGAGACCGACCGGGTCTGATTTTAGCCCGTGCCACCCAGCCTTCGTCTGGCGATTGAAACCATTCGCACTCTGCAAAGCCAGGGCTTTTGCGCTCTTTTAGTGGGTGGCTGCGTGCGCGACCGCCTTCTCGGCATCGCTCCCAAGGACTTCGACATTGCCACATCCGCGCTGCCCGCCGACATCGCCCGCCTGTTTCCGCGCTCCCAACTAGTGGGCGCTCATTTCGGAGTTTCGCTGCTGACGGAGACGCCCGGTGTGACAGGGGAAAGTGTGGAGGTGGAAATTGCCACTTTCCGGAGCGAAGGCGCCTATTCAGACGGCCGCCGCCCTGACGACGTTAGTTTTGTGTCCGATCCAGCCCTAGACGCCCGGCGGCGCGATTTCACCATCAATGGCCTGTTCGAAGACCCGCTATCCGGCGAAATCTTCGATTACGTCGGCGGCCAATCCGACCTTCTTGCCAAACGCATCCGCGCCATCGGCGATGCTGCGCGTCGTTTTGAAGAAGATCACTTGCGCATGCTCAGGGCCGTGCGCTTTGCCGCGCGCCTGGGCTTTTCCATTGATCCCGAAACGCTGAACGCCATCCGCCAGCAGGCGGAAAACATTACCCGAATTTCGGCCGAACGCATCCGCGACGAGCTGGTGCGCATCCTGACCGAAGGCAATGCCCGGCGCGGTCTGGAACTTCTGGACGAGGCTGGCCTGCTCTTGCCGCTGCTGCCGGAAGTCAAGGCGTTTCAAGGCGTGGAGCAGCCGCCCGAATTTCATCCAGAAGGCGATGTCTGGACGCATGTTCTGATGATGCTGGAGCAATTGCAAAAGCCCGCGCCCACCCTGGCTTGGGGCGTTCTGCTGCACGATGTCGGCAAACCGCCCACCTTTCGCCGCGCCGACCGCATCCGCTTCGATGGCCACGCCGAAGTGGGCGCGCGCATGGCGGAAAAGATCCTGGAGCGCCTGAAATTCGCCAACGGCGAAGTGGAACAGATTTCCTCCCTGGTGGCCCATCACATGCGCTTCCAGGATATTCAGAAAATGCGCGTCAGCACCTTGAAGCGCTTTCTGCGTTTGCCGCATTTCGAAGAGCACCTGGAACTGCACCGCCTGGACTGCCTGTGCAGCAACCGCCGAACGGAGGCCTATGATTACGCGCAAGCGAAACTGGCGGAATTTGGCAAGGAACAGCTTCGCCCGCCCAGCCTGATCAGCGGCGACGATCTTATTGCCGCTGGCTATCGGCCGGGTCCGCAGTTCAAGCAAGCCTTGGGAGCGGTGGAAACCGCGCAGTTGGAAGGCGAAATCCATTCCAAGGAGCAAGCCTTGGCGCTGGCGGTTCGGGTCTTAAAAGGGCTGGAATGATATTCTATAGAGTGACGGGCCGGTAGCTCAGTTGGTAGAGCATTGCACTTTTAATGCAGTGGTCGCGGGTTCGACTCCCGCCCGGCTCACCATTCCTTTCTATAAGTTAATGGACGTTTGAATTTTCACTGGTACAACTCACTGGTACAACTTCTTCTAATTCCTTAGCGCGCATATGAGCTTCCATCCGCGCGCTAAGTTGCTTCATTCGGCGTTCCGAGACGATATGGTAACGGTCAAAGACTGCACGGGTTTTGTGGCCGCTGATCTCCATGGCTTCTTTTTCGGTGAATCCAGCTTCGATCATGTTCGTAACGGCGGTTCGCCGAAGATCATGAAAAAGCGTGTCATCAACGCCGGCTAAACCACACGCGGTGTTCCAAGATTTTTCCCAGTCGGATACTCGCTCACCGTCCCGCTGAACAAGGAAGGGGCATTTTTTCTGGTCAGCCAGTGACATCGCCATCGACAATTCAGCGTTCATGTCGCCGTAGATAGGTAAGTACCGAGCCTTTCGATTTTTCGTTGTCTTGCCCGGCAAGTCGATCCGACCTGCTTTCAGGTCGATTTTGTCGAGCCGAATTTTCGCAATCTCACCTTTGCGAGACCCGGTGTGATAGCCAATGACAAGGGCGATGCGTGCGTAGGACGGAAGGGAATCGCGAATCGCCCGATATGCATCGTGCGTCAACATCCCGGTTCGAACGTTATCCACCGGCATCATTCGAAATCGCGGAACTTTTGTCACTAAGGGCGGTTCGTGTTCCAGGCCCAAGTGAAACGCACGGCGCAAATGCGCAAGCTCTTTATTGACGGTTGCCGGTTCAGCCACTTTCGACCGCGCAGCAGTATATTTCTTCAGCACCGGCGTCGTTACATCCATTGCCCTCGTCTTTCCGAAGAACGGCCTTAGATTTTTGTTCACGCGCAGTTCAGTGTCGTACGCACTGCCGCGCTTGTTGAACTGATAATCTTCGATTAGCAAGTCGAGCAACTGATCCACCACGACCCGTTCGATTTGTTCTGAGTGTTCGGCAGACTGAGGGGCCTGCGCCATTTTCTGCCGCAGTAAGCTTAGCGCTTCTTTCCGATCAGTGCTGCCGGTTGCTATGCAAACGGGACGGCCCTTGATGCAGTAGCGAATGAACCATGTTGCAGTCTTCCGCACTTGTCCGTCGCCACCCTTGTAAGTCCGCTGGAAGACGCTGCCGGTCGGTATTTTGGTTGGCATACTGTTACGTTGCTTTCCTCGCCTCGATCCACGCATCCAGATCACGCAGATCCAACATTTGACGGCGCCCAGAGCGGACGCCGACCAATTCCTTACATGCAATCATATTGCGGATTGCACGCGGGCATAAATTCAAATAGGTGGCGGTCTCCTCAATGCTAAGAAGACGGCGACTTGAGAGGCTGCCAGCTTTCAGAACGCTCTTAATTGCCTCTTCGCAGGCCAATCTGACCATTTGCGAGAACGGGTCGCCGGATGGTTGCAACTGGGTGTTTCCTCCGTTGATGTTAGCTGTCATGCCGTTCCCCGTCCAATTCCGGTGCCGTCCCAATCGCCCTGTTGCTGTCCATCCATGCCTGCAGCCAATCGCCACGGATAACCTGCCAGCGGCCCGCGAAGAAATTCGATGAGCACCGAGGCCATCCAGAGACTTCTCCGAGCGTCCCATTTTCTGCAAGATCATCGTTCATCTCAAAATTTGCCTTTCACTTAGACTTAAAGACTGAAGGCTCAGGGCGCGACTCCGAGGAGAAGCGCCGACACCAATCATTTGTTTTTTATTTTGGTCTTCACTATGTAAGCCGTGGCGAAGGCCCTCCGTGCCAGAATTTTGAATTTTTTTTTCAATTATTTTTGATTAGGTCCAAAATACACCTCGGATGCGTGGATTTCAGGTCCAAATGCAGATAAGCTCACAGTACGGCCATGACAAAAGGTTCTCTTGACAACCTTTTGGTAATTTCTTCAGGATTTGTGCTTTAAATGTCGATAATCACGATTCCGTTTAATTACAACTCGAAAGTTGACTTCGAAACCGTTCCGATCTGCATCAGCGACACCGATGCCGATGGAAATCCGATCCACTTCGGCTGGATTGAACGCGGCGTGGTTCCCGTGGCCGGTAAATTATTGCACCTTGCCGCCAGATTGCTTCACGACGAGTGGCGCGCATCCGAACTCACGGAGTCGGTCGTCCACAAGCTTTCGCGCGACTTCGGCGCTCAACTCGGGACTGAGCCGAGTCACCAAGTTCTTAGCCACGCGCGCTGGCACGCGCAAGATTTGCGGGCCGGATCGCGCAGGGCCCGTCGAAAGACAGAGGTGCCACTGTATTACGATTTCAGAGAGGAAGTGGTGCCGGATGAATTTGATCTCGCCAGGGCTGTCGCGGCGCAAGATACTCTTGATCGTCTTGTTGACCAATTGACGGAGATGCAAATGTACGACGTTCGGGATATGATCCCCATGATGTTAAGGGACTGCGACTCACGCGAATATAACCAGCGCTTTAAAAAGTCAAGGAACGCCGTTACGCACCAGTTTTACAGAGGCATCCGGAAAGCTGCCCAGGCCGCAGGCATCACAGGAACGTTCCCCAGTGCAGAATAAGACTACCTGTTGACCCATCACTGCCATAATGGCTTGGACTGATGCGCCCTGAAGAGTCGCCCGAATTAAAGTACGACAGGCTGAAACGGCAGCTTCAGGAAACAATTCTTACCCAGTATCCCAATCCAGCGCGAAAAGGCTGCCCTGGTCAAAGTGCCTTGATTCGATTGGCTGCCGTGCCGTTGGACGAGAGCACCGAAAGCGATCCCGCTTGGCACCACGCTACTCATTGCTCGGAATGCTACGGCGAATACCTGAAAATCCGCCGCGATGCCAAAGCGAGAGCCAAAGCGCGGAGCAATTGGATGAAGCTGGCGGCCGTCGCCGCAATTTTAGTATTGGCCGTGGGCCTGCATTTCGCTTCAAGGTCCCGGAAAGTCGTCAAGCCCATACCAACCCCCGCGATTGCCGAAGTTGCCTACAGCAAGATGACAATCGATATCCCATCAATGACGCGTTCTGAAAATGCGCGTGCTAGTTCTCCGATTGCATTTGATCGGAAGCCTTTCGAACTGACAGTGAACCTTCCGGTGGGCAGCAAGGCTGGCGAATATGAATTCCGCTTCTTAAAGGGCGATCAAACCGTTGCTTCGGCTCACGCGGAGGCCCAAATTCGTAAGGGGGTAACGGCCTTTGTCGTCAAGATCGATCTTTCGAAGGTGGCCGTCGGAGACTATGCGATCAGTGTTCGGAATCCGCCTTGGGATTGGAATCACTTTCCGGTGGTGGTGCGATAGATATGGTTTTGTCTAGCAAAACACTCCAGACTGTCCGGTTCCACTCGAGCTTCCATTCGCAAATACTTAGCAAACTGACAGCGTTCGTTTGGCACAGCCACGTTAGCGATTGACAGCTCTGGAACGAAAGTGCGAAATCAATCGCTTCCAGGAGTAGCGCCCGGGGCAAACCTCATTGCAAGGTGGAGATCAAAAGTGATGTCTTCCAGATCACAAGGTTTCGATCGGCTCAATCCAGGCAACAGTAGTTCGACAGTCCATATACCAATGGGGCTAGCGTTGTGTAATGCTTGAATCCCGACAAGATCTGGATCTCGAGGCGAATTTCGGTGAGTAGCCCTGCCCACTACTATTGGTGGCACATCTTTCTGGTCAAGATCGGCCCTACTTCCGTCGAGGTGATTTACGTAGCTTGACCGCGGTGGGAAAAATCGCAATGTGAAATAGTCGTGAAGTAGCAGCGTCTCGACATAGACGCTTATGCCTCGCATCCGCACATGCGCTTGATCAGCAAAGAGCGATGAACTAAGCTCAAGCTCCCATTTGCCTTTTTCCTTTCCGTTTTTCCAGGCTTCATGACCCAAATGATGCTTGAGTGATACCGGAATTGCAAAGTTCTGATCTAGTTGAGCAAATGCGTCGAGCCAACTTAATGCAGCTCTCGTCCACACCAAGAGTGCGTCAAAAGGGCTTCGGATTGAAAGCTCATCAGCGTTGGTGGGCAGACCAACAGAATAGCCGTATAACAGTTTCATTCCGTTCTGCGCCGCTTTCAACCGAGCGCTGGCCTCAGCCAAATCTTCATCAAATCTCACCTTCAGGCTCTTCATCTGTTCTGGATAATTGAGCGCACCATCCTTAGCGGTAGCCGCTAACGCCTTAAATTCGTTTAGCCGCCTGGCAACATCAGTTCTTCTGCGCTGAAAATCTGAGTCGGCAATATCCCATGCCACCTTTGTCCGCATCCCGTTAGCGCGCTCCGTCGCCGAGAGTTGGGTTGAAGAGAGAGCTTGCATCTGCGACAAAAGCAAATTTAGCTGTGTCGTTAAACTATGCCAACTCGACCCCTGTGCCGAGTCCTTTGCATGCTCGGCGGAGGTCTTCGCCACTCCATTCCAAGTTTGAATCAGCGCATCTCCTGTGTTCGGATATTGAAAAGTGGCAATGTGGCTTAACCATGCTATGAGCTGCGCGAACCCTGACTGCTCATTCATGGCACTATTCGTATAACGCTCGTTTATCAGTTCTTCAAGGATTTGCTTAGCTGCTTTGCTAACCTCCGCTAGTGTTTGCTGAGCAGAAAGCTCCGCAGAAGACTGTGTATAAGGCAGACGATATACGCCAGCCTTAATTTCATCGGCGTGGATGCGATCTAGTTCTTGAAACTCTCGAAGGTCTGAAGCTAACATGAAACTTCGGGCGGATAGTTCATTCCAAGTTTCCCTAAGTCGCAAGCCCCGTTCCATCATTTCGGCGGCCTGGATTAGCAGTTGTTCTACGTGTTGGTATCTGAAACTAACGATGGTTCCGGATTCTCGTTTAGAAATAAGCCCTTCGATGGTGGCATCATGATCGATTCGAAGGAGTCGTGAAGGCAGTTTTGCATCTGCCGTATCCATACTGCCGGAAGTATATTGGCGACTGACCTCTTGTGATAACTTATTCCATGCGGTAGAATCTGGCCTCAGCGGCCTTTCGGCGCCCGAAAGCTCTTCAATTGAAGGTAGCGAAGTCGACTGTAACACCTTCAATTGCCGTCGCACCTTATCCGCCTGCTGCTTTGCAGTTCCTTTGGACGGGACACTTGCATGCTTTGGCTTCTGTACCTTCTTGGGGCTGCTGTTGTCAGCTACAGCTCCAGCAGCGGACGCGACCGTAGTGAGGAGAATTGCTCTTCGCGTATGTTCCGTATCCATTTCTCTATTTGCTAGTCCCTTCTTAACATGATTGGTTGCGGTGGCGGAACTGACGGAGCAGGCGATGGAGAGGCATGCGAATTCAGGTCCGGGGTGGCCACATTATGCCCAGAATCGCTGTCACGCGACTCACCGGCAGAATCTCGCCTGTTTCTAACATTGGGTTCGACGTATGTGTCTTTCGGCACGGAAAGATGGAGGTGGGGCCCGCTCCAAACTGGCTGATTTTCAGGCCTTTGGGTTTCGTCTCTAACTTTAATTCCGCTAAGCTTCGCGTCCTCTTTTATGGCATCAATTTGAGCCTGGGTTTTGTCGCGGGTACGAATATCGATCGCTAGACCGAGGTAGTGTGCACTATTCACGTTATGAGGACCTCCATTTGTTGAGGTCACCGTAAAATCCCGTCTCATAGCGAAGAAAGCCAAGTCGACGTAGGGCGACATAAGGTGGTACTGAACCTCCGGCGTCTTCTGCAAGCTATTTGAAATCGGATCATATGGAGAATCGAAGAAACTTCGCTTTTCGTTCCCACCGTCTGATGTTAAAAAGCCATGCGCTGACGCCCATGCGTCAAAGTCCCGGAGCATTTTGTCAAGATCCTGGACCATTCTGCTTGCGCCTAGACCTTGTCCAACCTCGTCCGTTGCTAAGTCAGAATCGTCCCCTTGCGGCTCAGAGTCCTGGTTATCGCCCCCGTCGTCATTATCATCGTCACTACCACCATCGTCATCATCATTATCTTGATCTGGGTAATCCGGAAGGTCAGGGTCTTGCATATGCCGAGTTCATCCTTTCGCGCACCTCGTAAATACCCTTAGAGAGATCTTAATAATATACAGCCTCAGCGGTCACCCAAAACCGGCCAATGATGGTCACCTCAAAACCGGGGGAATGCCCTCCGTCGATATGAGCAATGTCTTGAGCGAAGAAAAGAATAAACAAGTCATCGCCCGTGCCAGCTGGGCTGGTTGCTGCGGCAGATTCAGAAGGCTCTGGGAGTACGTCGCGAGACGGCTGGCGAATATTTGAAGGCTGCGGGCTTGGCAGTGCGACCACCAGGTAGCTGGGGAAAGAAACCGCCGGGCAAAACCGGCCAATGAGGTGACCACCGACCTGCCGGAGGCTAAACCTGCAAATAGGGTGACCACCGACTCTGCGGTTGATCCGGCGGCAGGAACGCTCGCTGGTTCCACACCACCACCGACCCAACCTCCCACTGCAGCCAGCGTGAGTGTACCGTATCGTGAGCTTATTGAGAACGGTCTCGCTCGCGGCCGCAACGCCGTGTCGATCTTCCAAGAGTCTCTATCCCTATGATGGCGCGGTGGCCGCCCTACTATCCAGCAGATACTTTGAAGCGAACTCAAGCTGCTGGTCGGTTCCGGCCGCTAGTCTCTCTCCAGCCCATGAAACATATACGTCCGGCCTTACGCCAGCACCTTCGAAGCGGCCGCCATGCCAGGTAATGTACTCCGCCTTCGGCATTATCAGCAAGTAGCCGTGGCCCACCTTGAATCCTGAACCAGGAATCAGCCGTCCCGCAGTTTCCACCCCCATCAGAGTCGCCAGCCTATTTTCTGATGCAAATGCTGCCACCATTTCGCCGGCGCTAACCGTGTGTTCATTGATGAGCACAATGACACTCCCGTGCCATTTCTGCCTGCCTAGGCCTTCGGCTACCAACAAGACAGAAGAATCCCGGCCGGCAAACTTCAGCGCCATTGAAGCTATTGCGATGGGGTTAGGCAGGTTTGTCGGCAGGTGGTCGAGCCGGTTAAGCGTGTTCTTGTCATATCCTTTCTGAGCTGTCTTCCGCGTGAGTGTGAAGCCGATGGGCAGTTTGTCGGGCGTTAAATAACTCATAAGACGAAGAACCCCGAGCCCGCCGCCCAGGTGCCCTCGCAAATCGAGGATCAGATGATCGCAGTCAGTCAATGCGGCCACGGCAGCATCTATCGACCTGGCAACATCCAAGCCGAGAAGGCCTGGAAGAATACTCACCTTCAGGTAGCCGACATTTCCTTCAAGCACAGAAAATGTGACGGCTTTCATCTCTGAATACGGCTGCTTACGCGAACGTGGTGCCGGGATGGTCACCGTCAGCGTCATCTCGTCAGTTCCCCTCAAAATAAGCAGGGTGGCTTCCGTTCCCATCGGAAACATGGGCTGTTGAGGGGGGGCGACCGCGCTTCCGTTGATAGCCTTCAGGACGTCAAGCACTTTCAGTCCGCTCTTTTGTGCGGGGCCGCCGTCGTGAACATCACGCGCCATCCAAGTCTGGTGACCGCCGCTGTCTGTTTTACCAAATGTTGCGCCAATAGCCAGGCGGGCTGGCACCCGCCTAACGGATTGATGAAAGAAGCCAGTATGGCTGGTTCCGAGGCTTCGAACCAGATCGTGCATCGCCAT
>Ga0209208_10004370_pt1 | contig 20024 bp, 16 predicted proteins | sample S1TSphfallax_3_FD_187694 | JGI IMG/M metagenome (GOLD analysis project Ga0209208, IMG submission 187694) | Host-associated microbial communities from peat moss isolated from Minnesota, USA - S1T2_Fd - Sphagnum fallax MG (SPAdes) (version 2) | ecosystem: Host-associated > Plants > Peat moss >...
TCGGTTGCAATCTTCTTCCAAAGATGGGACTGATGCTCTTTCATTGATGCAATTGCTTCCTCCTTTTGTTCCGGTGTATGGAAGTAAATGCCTGATCGGTATTGTGATCCTACATCATTTCCCTGCCCAACACAGTGATATCAGGAAAGGAAATGACAAACTCAGACAAAAGCAATTCAAATTCAATAAAGCACCCTGAGAGAAGTCATAAGGGGGAAAAGGAAAAAATCTGTGAGCAATAACATCATTGAAAGACAATCCATATGTGAGAAAGACAAGTTAAAGATTGAACAACAGGACTGAAGGTTGAAGACATGGTAAAGAGGGTTTAGGGTTTATGGAAGAGACATGGTGGAGACATGTTGAAGAGGTTTTAGGGGAGAGACGTGGTGAAGACGGTTTAGAGAAGAGGAATGGTGAAGATAGACATACCTGTCGGTTCACTTGGGTAGGATCGTGTTTCTTCCAGAAGACATCAAGCAATTGTTTGTAAGAGACTTGGGCAGGGTCATATTCCAGTTGGACAGCTTCTGTGTGGCCTGTCCTGCCACTGCAGACTTGGCGGTATGTTGGATCTACCGTATTGCCTCCTGTGTAACCGACTGCTGTCTGCACATCCGTAAGGCAAGCAAGCACACTACCAACGATCAGTTCTACTGCCCATTTTCCATTCCTGTGACAACACCACCAAACGCTTGAAATCTTGGAGACAAGGGGAAAAGTTCTCCAACTAGGTACACAAAGAAGGAATTTTGTATTCTTCCGCGACTTGATTTTTTTTTACCTTGATGACGCCAGGAACGCGCTGGAAAGCCAATTCGACGCTCCAGAAACATCCGGCTGCAAATGTGGCTTGCTGCTGTTCCATTTTCACTCTCCGAAAAAAAAATCCGAAAACAAAATCCGTGCACTACTACTAGTACTACTCCCCTCTACACACAAAACAAGCAAAATTTTCTCTTTCTCTCTCTCGTGTCTGAACCCCGACAGCCCAAATCTCAATCTCCAAAAACTCAGCAAAGATCTCACTCCCCAAAACTCCAACCAGCCAGCCCAAAAAAAAATCACTCGCTCCAAGGGTTCCGCTTTACGAAGAAGACGTTCAAGATAACTCAAAATCAGACAATTGAAATGCATACAGTCTACAGAAGCAGGGTCAAATATATACCAAGTGCACAGAGAGACGAGACGAGTCGAGAAGCGAAGAGAAGAGACGAAGCAGCCAAGAAGGAGAAGCAAAACAACGGCGAGAGAGAGAGAGATCGGGGAAAGAAGAGGTCTCTTGGAGAGTAGTGTAGCGAAGGAGAGGAGCAGACGAAGCATCATTGTCGGGCAGCAGAACGTCGGGCAGAAAAAAGAAGGAGTGAGTTATGGGAAATATAAGAAATAGAAAAGAAATTTAGGCCTATGTTTAGGGTCACACTTTAGATGAGGGTCTAATGTCCAGGGTCCAATGAATTAGAGCAGTCCTATTGGCTGAGAGCCATAAATTAGACCCATGGCCTTTAGAGAGTGACCCATCGCAAATCAAGGCTCAACCTACATGGCACCATTTAGATGCAGGTCCAAGACCATAAAGTGGCAAATTAAGGCTAAATCTACATGGCACCGTTTACATCAGGGTCCATTTGCTGTGCATCTTACATAGAAAGCTTTCACAAGGAGCATGGCTATGACAAATTAACAACAATTAACATTGAGCAACAATTATGATTGGGTATGTTTTCCTTTTTCAAAGAACCAAACAAACTCTTAGAACCGGCAAACAAGAAACATGACATAGAAACCTCAAACAAAAACAACACAAACTTGAGGGAGGATGTTCATTTCCTTCTCCAATTATGCTTTAAACTATGGACTTCCAATGGCCAAATGAGGCATAAGATATATGAGGAAGTATTCAACATATAATAAGTTTTTTCTCAAATTAATTTTAAATTACAATACTTGTTGAAGCAAAACCATTGGTGATATGGACATCAACATGATCAACAAATGCCATTTATTAGAAGATTATTGTAACCCAAGGTTAGTTTCATCATTAAATAATCTAGAAAATCCAAAACCAATTTCTCTAAAATGTCCACATGGGTGACAAAAGTGTGGATTGTTTCACCTTCATGTGAAAGTAAGAAATAATGGAACATTTTGAGAGTGGAAAATGCTTTTAAGATGTAGCCAACTTTGAAAAATCACCATGGGAACATCATAATTTGGAATATTAATTTATTTTTTTGGAATAATCTTCTATACTTGCGAAGTTGCAATGAACAAAATTCATGGAAATTCATGTTTTAAAAGACCTTTTATATGTTTAAAGCATTTTTAAAATAAGGATGTGGACAACTATTTTTTTTACCCAATTTTTTTTTTCCTTATCAAACATGCATGAAATCTTTTTAAATTTATTATGAGCTTTAATATACCTCACAAGAAAGGCCATAAGTGTTCAACCATTAAAATTAATTTTTACATGCACCCATTGAATTCTAATTTTTGAAAGTCCTTGATGATTAAAATAATTCGCAATTTGTGTTCATGGTTCAAACCAAAGTCGTATACTTTACTATAATGTAAGGTTTGATACAAAATTTTCAAAATTTTATTATATTATGGGTCATATTTGGTTTCAAAATCAACATTTTGTTTTAAAATTTGAATGAAAAATGCAAAGAAATGGTACAATAGACCAACAAATGAACACCGCATGTGTAAAAATGCAATCCTTGGAAAGAACTTTGGGCTTGACACCCTTGGCTCCACCTTTCTTTGATGATGAAATTTGCGACCATGAAGTATAGGCATTTGTGTATACAACCACCTTCTACAAGTAATCCACTTGACGTTTCCTCTTTTTTACGAGTGAAATTGATTGCTTCAATGGTTGTTTTGAGGTCATCTTTGATCCTTCATATACATCAACACTATGACAAAGCACTTGCTTTTGTGTTTGATTGATAACTTGGATTAAGCGTGTTTAATGATGAACATCCATGCACTATAAAAGTGTGAATGGATAAGCATGAACTATAAGGCATTTGACCATGCATTCAATGCCACAATTTGCCACAAACATCCAATATTTGTATATGCACATTCAAAATGTGAAAAAAATTTAAAATGATAATAATTCCATTATGCAAGAACGAAATTTGTGAAAAAAATTATTCATTTTTATGGTGACAAATTTGACCCTGAGTTATGGTAACCTAGAAGAACATTAAAAATAGTTGCAACAAATTGAATGTAACACCAAGTTCAATGTTTCTACAAAACAAATGCCCAAACAAGAAAGGTTATTTGTTTTTCACAATAAGCATTTTAAGTATGCTTCACATTAATCATTTTTCAATGAAAGATATGTAATGCACCAATTTAGGACCAATCCTTTAAGTGAAAGGATTAAGGTTCAAATTTCATGTGCTAATTTTTATCACTTAACCTTTTTCTCAATAGTCATCACCTTCAAATGCTAAGTTGCTTAAAATGCCTTAAAACTTTTGAAAAGTTCAACAATGATTGGAAATCAAGCTAGTTGGGAAAGTTGGACACTTGGAACAAAATCAACAAATTTAAACCTTGGGTAATTGGATAATGGAGTTTCATCCACCATCCCATTTCCTTGAGGAAATTGCATCAATTTCATTTTGTTCCATTTGTTGCACAACTTTCCCAAATGCTTTCATTTCTTTGGGCTTTCATCCATTGTGCAACTTACCCATTTCCCAAGGAAATGGGGCAAAATTTCTTGAATTTTAGTCCATTGTGCAATTTTTTAAAAGAGCAAGGCCAATTGTTTCTTGGATTTACATCCATTTTGCAACTTCCATAGATATTTTCCTTTGAGAGAAAGGCTACATTTCTTGGAAAAGTGTGGCCAACTTCTCCATATCTTTATCTTCTATGCAACTTTCATGGGAACATTTGTTACATTTTTCAAATGCCTTCGTCAAGGGAATAATTGGCCAAATTGCCTCCAATGTTATCCTTGGGGAAGTGAGGCCATTTTTTCATATTTTCATTCACTATGCAATTTCCTTAAGTCATTTCCTTGAAGCCTTCCTTAGCAAAATGGGGCCAACTTCCCTAAAATTTCATCCATTTCACAATTTTTACATACATTTTCCAAATGAAGGGTGATAAAGTTTGCTAGGTTTTTATTCATTCAACACTAGAAGAAATCTTGTTATATGCAACCAATCATTTTTCAATTGTGTGCAATTGGTTGTTTACAACTAGATTGGCCATGCTTGCAATTACAAAATTGGCATTGTATATTTTCTGGGTTATATGATTGTGTGTTCAACTAATGATGTACATATGGGTCAATATAACTAATATACATAAGTTAATACACTTAATGGTGTAGATATGGGTCAGTATAACTAATATTCATAAGTTAATATACTATACAACTAATAAAAATGTGGTGCACTAAATTGTGGTACATAGGTGCACTAAACATGTTCACAAACCAAGTGCCATTTGGGATGAACCTATAAAAGAGGCTCAAATTAAAAGCTAAACCCCACAAAATAAATATATAATCTAATATAATATATATCCTAAATTTACATACCTATCTAAGTGCCATGTGTCAACATCCTATTGACCTTAAATTGGACCATCTAGATTTAATTGATTAATTTAAAATAATAAATAAAATATGAACTTAAAATTGCTAGATGTCACCAAATAATTGGTTTTTTAAATGCACAAAGTTTGAAATATAATTCACACTTTATTGGATGGTTTAGATATTATTAATTATATTGAATATTAGGATATGGTTCAAATGGCATGTGTCACCATATAATTGACATTCAAAATTGGACACATGTCACGAAAAGATAAGTCAAAATTTTAGTTGCAGTAATTAATTATATTTATAACTTCTTAACAAAAATATGAATGGATCAAAGTGTATAATGATATTGTATATACATCTTAAGTGCGATCTATAATCTGCAATTGAAAAGTTGTGTGTGATTTGTCTTTGGCAACAAAGAGTTTTATTTGCATGTGTTGCATGCAACTAAAAATTAGTTGCAAATGATAGTTGCAAAACCCTATTTTTCTTCTAGTGCAACAACATTCTAAAAATTGTAAGGAATTTAAAACAAATTAATTGATAGCTGATGGGGGAAAAATAAATTAAACAAGTCCCCATCCTTCAACACAAAAGATTAAATCTAAACCAATGGATCACATTGTGCAATAAAACATTCTTTTGAAACCCTTATAAGCCAAATAGACCCAAATTTGCTCAATCCTATTTTTTAGGGGAATAAGTGGAACTAAATTCCACCAAATTAGTTCAATTTTTATTTTATTTTTCAATAAAGGGAAAAAATTCTAGCTAGGATTTGCCCATTTTTACGCATGCAATTGCAATTTCTATTTTCTACATCCCCAAGAGTGGGAAGATGGCAAAAATTAGCCCATACACACCAAGCTAATTTTGCATGCTAGTTGTGAAAGGGGCACCACATTGCATCCTTTGTCAAAAGGTTGTTATGATCATTTGCCCACACTTGGTTGGGTAGAAATCAAAGGTTCAAGGTGCGAATGCTTACATGTGCCCACCTATTGGGTCAAAGGTCATTCACCTATGTTTAAATTAAAAAATTTAAATAAATTATTTAATAAATTATTTAAACATTTTATTATATTTTATAAATTTAAAGGCAATGTAGCCATTATTCAAATGTTGTGGCAAGGTTAGAGATTTTTTGAACATTTGAGACCACACTTTGCAATGATAAGGCAATGATTAAATTTTTTTGAAACCTTGGACTTGGAAGAATTTTTTTTGGATTTGGTCAATTTGAAGCCAATCTCTTCTTCACAATTTTAAGTTTAATTGAAGTTTTTGTTACACTAGGTCTTTTGTATATTTGGCATGGATTCACCATAATAATTTTTGGTAGAATGATTTTGGGTATGACCTAAAGGGATTGAATAAGTTCCATGAGTGGAACTATGACAAGAATATTGCACATATCAAATTATTTTGCAAATGGAAGTGAAAAATGCTTGTATGTGATGTGAAAGTAATTGACATATGCTTTTGACAAAATGAAATGAAAAAAAAAAAAATCCTAAATTTTGGTTGTTTTTAAAAATGCAAAAGTGACACCACTTGTCTTCTCTCTTTTGGGATTCCTCATTTTTCATCAAACTTTGGCTTATATCTTACTCATCTCTCCATGTTTAGCTCTAAAATTTTGACTTTCATGTTTAACCTTAAAGTTTTGACTTCTTGGACTATGTTTAGTAATATCCAACTACCAAAATTTCTAGCAATGCCCTCAAATTGTGACAAGTTCAATTCATCTCATAATAAAAGAAGAAGACAAATTTACCTCCATTTATTCCTTTAAAGGTTAAGGCATACTTATAGTTTAAATATAAAAATTTGATTACATAGCAAAATTTTGAAATATATTTCCATTTGTGAGCACCACTAACATGCATAATGCACATTGCATACTCAAACTTGTGGACTTTTGCATAGGAGTTTAAGTTACATTTAATTTGATCCACTTGTGAGTGGATGTTTTTTTTTATTGCAAAAAATCTTCCATGTGATAATAAGAAAATTTGATAATTTTTAGGGAACCAAAAAAAATTATGATCTTTGGAGTTCTTTCAATTCTGCATAGAAATAGAAAATTCAATAGTGGAGAAATGTGAAAGTGATTATTCTTTTGTTACTTAAATATCTTCTTGGAACATTTTCATCACACCAATCAAGGTTTTTTTCCATTAGACCATTTTGATCACAAGTTCTACTCCAACAACTTTCCATTACATTTGTACAATATAGTTGTGTTCACAACCACCTCATAGGTCTATAAGGCAAACATTCACCAAATGCAAAGTTGTGTGATCTATGAGTCAATGTGTCAATCATTTGAAAGTGACACCTATCATCCTTTTTAATGGGATCATATGTTCTCATAAGTTCCTTAAAAAGTTCCTTACATGTGAAATGTTCCCAAACATTTTAACATTAATTACCATACTTGCAACTAATGTTTGGTGGTAATTAATTCTCAAGAAAACAAGTCAGTTTTTTTTATAAAATTAAGCATATTGCGTGAAATTTAAGGAGAATTGAACCATGCACCTGATAAATAGTTTTATCCATTGAACTACCACAATGATTTTGAAAGATATGAAAAAACTTAACATCCTTAAATTATACTATTGAAACTATGAAATATTCAAAATGGGATTGCTAGACCCCATTTTTTCACAAAATAGATATTTCAATGAGAGTTGCTAATTATTAATCTTAAGTATAATACCTATAGATTACCAACCTGCTTGTAGTTTTCCAACGTAAAACACAAGTCCATGCAACAAGAAACAAGGTTCCATTTCAATGGCTTTCCATTAGCACATGTGTTTGATCATAGTAGCCTAATGAAAAGAGACCTTACGAAACCTTGCCCTAAGAAAGTATAACCATCATGAGTTTTATGAAGCATATGCATGAGATTTTTGGAATGATGTCATAATTTTAAGTATGCTATTCCAATATAGATCAAAATGTGGGGACAAAAAAACATTATTAATTTTCAAGATGAAGGAATGCAAACTATGGTACTAATGAAACACTTGTGACATATTATTATTGCTTGAAACCCATCAATACTAGCAAGGAGGGTTGGTACTTCAATGAACATTAATAAAAAAACCGTAAAGAACCAATATAAGTTTTTTAGTGCATTACCCTATGTTACATTTCTTACATCAAAAGAAGATGGCAACTTACATTTAAGGACTTGTACTACACATAAACTTACACTAAAGGTTCATCCTCTCTTGTCAAACTATTTGTTTTATGACAATAATATACCTCTTGATTCTTAACATTGAGTGAGGACTAATGTTTGTAGGTTCTTCAATTTTTGTAGGTTTAGGTCTAGGTTATACATCAAGTTTTAAGGTTTTTTGACCAAAAGTTCCAAGTTTTTTTGGAACCATCACTACAACTTAATGAAGGAACTTACCTATTCTCAAATTTGAATTAAAACTTAACCTGGGGGTGCTATGTACCCTACTTTAGAAAGGTTTATTTCTTTAGGTAAATAAGTACAAATTTATTTTTAGAATATAAACCTAGACTTAAATTTTAAACAAAATATTACAATTGATTTATTGTACATAATCAGTATTATGTAATCTTTATTTTGAAATGTGCATTAGTTGAACAAATGAATATTACACATTTTTTTTGGTTTAGTTGTGTGTAATGGAAATAAAACTATACTTTGTTTTAAATTAGACGCACTTTATGAAAATGATTGGAATTAAATGTTTTAGAAATTTTAAAAATAAAAAAAATAAAAAAAAGAGGTTAAACTAAAGGTTCCATAAAATTTAGAACCAAGAACAAAAGTTCCTTTTCAAATCAAGAACCAATCAACATTCATAAGGACCTTGAAAATAATTATTTTGAGAATCTGAGTCCTACATTCAACTCACACCTAACATGGGGCCTTTGTTTCCAAAACAATCCCATGTTCAATCCTTACTATACAAAAAACCTCAAAGGAAACTATTGCTCATTTTGAAAGAGAAAATGGAACACGTTAGACAAACTTGGGGATACATAATTGACCCCATCCACTTCACATTTTTCAATTGTCCTTGCGAAATTGGTGTTATAGCTTTGACAACAAATAAATATTGCAAATAATTAGAATATCAAAATGACACCCCAAAAAAAAAATATCAAATCAAGACAAATACACAAATACTCAAAAAAATTACTCTCAAATTTGATAAGATTCATCATACATTGAATTTTAAATTATGACATATATTTTCACATTTGGCAATCCACTTGTTTATGATGGATTTGTTCAGGTTTTGTTGAATATTTTATGTATTTAATCCCAAATCTTTGGACTAACACTACACCAAAAGGTGCCATCTATGACTCCATCCATAACTAAAAATGTCAATCATATCTGCCTTAGCAACCAAATGATTATGCAATAAATTTAAACTCGTCACTTATGCCATCTAGTTGCCATGATAATAGTCATTTACCCCATTCCATACCATTTTTGTGACTACAATCATGGATGGATGATCACGATTTTAGAAAATCATGCAAACACAATCATCAAAATTTTAAATATCATTTCTTAACAAATTAAACATGGACACATGTGGCACATTGTAATTAAGACATGTGTGGAACTTAAACATAGGCTAGCTAGGCTAGGCTAAACCATGTGGCACCTAAGCTAAGCTTAGGCCTCAATAGCCTTTGTGGCACATAGGTTGGGTATGGATTTAAACCACATGGCACCCAAGTTATGCTTAGACCTAATCCACCTAGGTTAAGGTTAAAAACATAGGCCATGTGTCACCTAATTAGGAAAATATTATTTCATTTTGAATTTGATTTTAAAAGTTGAACCTTTTTTATTGCCTCATACGAAATGACATTTCTTTTTTTGGATGCTTGTAGTGCACCCATTTATATTGTTTACAAGTTTGAAAGGATGATAAACAATATGGGATAATCTTTTGGGAAAGGGAAACATTCCCATATCCCATACAACACTAAAACCTTTTATCCCATATAACTTTATCCCACATTGTAGTAATTAAATAGGTACATTAATCAAGTAGGTAGGTAAGTGATTAAATATGTAAGTAAATTAGTTAAGTAAGTAGGTAAATAACTAAGGAGGCAAGTAGGTACATAGATTGATTAGGTTAATGTAATATTTAATTATAATAATTAATACCTAGGTATTTAGTTTCACATTATTACACCCATGTCAACAATAAGAGTTAGTTACAATAGTTAACACTTATATTAATAACTAGTTAACTTAGCATAAATATGTTGGTAGTCTATTTTAGCTTACATACTTATACTACCTAGACTACGTAAACCACCTACATAATATATTGAGGTTACCTAAACTAGGTAGGCATGTAATTCAACCTTAATATACATGTAATTTAGCCTAGGTTTGTAGGTGGTCTAAGATAGCCTACATAGATAGATAGTTGGAGGGTAGGAATTAACAAGTAGTTAGATAATGGTAATTTAATCTAGGTAGTTAGGCTAACTTAGCTACCTACATAGGTAAGCATATATTAACTTAGTTTATATACTTACCTTGGTAGGTATTTTAACCTATGCTAACTACCTATGCATTTGTAGTTTGGGTCTATTTTAATATTGCTTGTCAAAAAGAAAAATGTGCAATGATGTTGGAATATGTTTATTTTTGTGGTTCATGTGCAAAATCAAAATATTTAAAAGCATTTGCAATTGGTTAATGATTATGTGTGACTTCAAATAGTTAACTAAAACTTGAGGTTACTTTAAAAAATGTTCTCAATTATACATCATTTTTTCCCCCTAATGATAATTATGAACATATTGTTCTTAAGTGCATGCATTTAACCAACAATTTTTTTAATATATAATTTTCACATTTTAAAAACATGTCCAATAGTTTTTGTTAATTAGTCAAATTTGATCTTGAAGTCAAATCATATGCCTTTATCATGTAGTAATGAACATCATGACATGATTAGTTGTGTAATTATACACATGACTAAATCATGCTACATGACTAATGACACGACTAAAACTTAATCATAGTTACAAAAATGTTTAAGTCATGGATGTCACCTTTTAACATAATGTAATAATGTTGAAAAAGATTACAACTTGACACCGCCAAAAAAAATTTAAATTCATCAACCATTCACCATTACGTAAAGATACCTTGAATCTATTGTTTTAAATGTTATTCATTTGTTTGTTTATTTCTTATCTTAGTTGGATTTTGTTTCAAGAAAATGGCTTCACTTTTGGAATGCAAGTTACAAATAGTTAGTTCTCTCTCCTCCAATTGCCAATGTGTCATGCTTGTGCACAATTATACATATATCAATTTTTCTCACCTTTTTTTAACATTCACTTGCTTATTTATATTTGTAGGATACATGTGAGACAAGGAGGTGATAATAATTTAATTTTATCCATATCAAGAATGATAGATTTTCAAGCTCATTTTACCTTTATCCTTACCCAAATTGGGAATTTCAATTAAATACTTAGATGATATAATAATTGATACTAGCGTGGCTTGTGCCATTGGCTCAAGTGTGAATACGACCGTGGTGATAGAGCCCAGTTTTGAAAAACTTATATAAGATGAATATCTAGAGACAAATAATATTCAAGATTCAGTGTCTCTCCCCCACCTTAAGTCAAAAAATCATGAAATCACTTCCAAGAAATCTCACTCATCAAGGGTTTTCCAATAGTAACAAGAGCTTGCCCCAATTTCCCTAGCATTTTTAGTTTTGATTTTGTTGAATTTTCTTTGACAAAATTGTTCAATATTCAATAACTCTTCCATCATTTGTCTAAACATTAATGAAACAACCTCAGTGCACCCTTGGCTTTCCAAAGGTACCAAGAGCATGGTTAGGCACCATGATTTGGAAGATCACAACATGAGAAATAAAACTGAAAAACAACCTTCCTTAATACCCACCATTTTGTTGGAAATAAAATGCTCAGTTGATTGTCATTCTCTTCTTCAGGTAACAGAGAAATCAAAAGGTCATGTAGAAGGTAGTAGAACAAGTCACTAGGTCTGCTGCCACAAGGCTGCTAAGCCAAGTTTGGAGCCAAAGCAGAAATCAGGATCAAGGAAGCTTTTCAAGAATGGGATGGTTGTGGGTTTGATCTTGTGGTTTCCATCTCTTTGGCACTTCTCCTTTCTCCCTCCCTCCCTTCCTCCCACACATATTTTCTTTGTTATTAGGTAAGTCAAGGAGTAAATAGGTGTTAAGTGTTCTAGTACCTAAGCTTATTGGTAGGAAATTAAGTAACTAATTAATTAATCAAACTTTTAAAAGGGTTATGACTTTGGGGGAATTGTTACACATAAAACTCATGATGAAACTCATGGGTAGTTTTGTTCTAGATTCTATTTGCAACAAAACAATTGTGGATTTGAGATATCATCTGAATGCCCAAGAGTTGGGACTTGGCAGAGCGAAGATGGGTGTGCAAGCTAGAATTGTGTGCTATTGTCTAACTACTGGCTGTTAGAGACACACTTTTGGTATGCTCAACCTCTCAATACCCATGTAAGGGAAAACCTTTTTCATGCTTTGATTGCTTCCATAATGCACACACAAGTAGTCCACCCCCACACACCCCTCCCCCGGCCCCTCTTCCTCTCTCTCTCTCTTACAAGAGTCCTTCCTATCAGCTCTCATGTGAGATCATCAACCAGCAACCAGGTGTAACTTTCAACTTTCGGCCAGAAAAAGAAAGAAAGTGAAGAAAGAAAGTAATAAAACTTCCAAATGTTTTAATTTCTCAATTTCTCTACTTTTTGCTAAGCAAAAGATCAGGCTGCTTATAGTACTTTTTACTTCTCTGGAGAGTCTCTACAAATAATGCCATATCAAGCACAAAGTAGAGTAAATAGTAGCAAATGGACAGTGTATAGAGAAGGATTTGCATTCCATCTACTCCTAATGCATATTGAGCTTTGCATGCCAAAAAGGAATTACAGTTGTAGTGTGGATTACATTAGATTGTGCCCTTTTCACCAGTAGCAGATTCATAGCTTTGTAATTCTTGCAAGAAAAAAGAAAAAAGAATCTTATCCCCAAAACTCCCATCAAAGATTTATACAAGGTTCATATAGAATATGATCTAGTCCCCAAAAATGAGGTCAAGATTATGCAACATAGATTTATACTGGTTGAATATCCAAACCAATGATTGAACCCTGAGAAAATGATCATGTGAGATAAATCTGCCATGATCAGTCCAAAAGAGTGACCATCATGACCAAAACTATCACCAGCTTGCTCCAGTTGAATTACCCTGAAGCAAAGGAAAGAATACCCAATAAGTTTAGAACCAAGAAATCCTGTTGTTATTGGGCCATAACGATATACATATGTTACTGGATTGCTCGTAACTATGTTTTGAGAAGATCAAATTATGAAAGGAGAATTTGATAAAGGCAAAAAAGAAAAAAAAGAGAAAAGGATCAGTTGGTTGCAAGTATTAGATTAGAGAAACTACAAAGATTGAGACTAAAAAATTGCAAAGTGAGACTGAAGTGTTGCAGGATATAATTTGTGCCTCTGATTTTGCCACTACCCAAATCACCAAAAAAACCAAACAATAAACCAAACAGAGTTGACCAGAATAAATCTTGCAAAGAAGGACAACATATGCATGTGGTGCAGCAGTTCCGTGGTCATCATCAGATAGTTCAACAGTTGTCCAGTGAGAGGTGAAGAAGATGATTGCTCAGATCACCAGTGGTGGTTGTTGTTGCTGCTGCTGCTGCTGCTGCTGCTGTTGTTGCAGCCAAGACGAGAAAAAGGTGCACCATGACATTTGTCTTGTGCATGATTCAGTTATGAAGTCAGACAGTCAAATTGGAAAGCTGGTGTGTGAGTTCACTTGCTGGTCAATTTTTTCTTCTTCGTCCTCTTCTTCCACTTTCCATCCAGTTTTTTGATCAATCCTCTCCTCATAAATACTGCATTCCCATTCTACCTCTGCTAGTTACCTGCAAACAGAACACAATTTTACCTCAAAATTCACACTTGTTGATCTCTCTGGACCAGCTAGCCTTCAGTCTTCAACATAGCTCCAGTCCAGGCTCAGTCTGGGTCCAGTTGCTGGAGAGGTAACTTTCCTCAGCTCTGGTACCTTGAGAAAGCAAAAGAGTTTCAGTACAAACAGTCGCCAGCAATATTTGTCCTTGGTCTCTCAGGTCACAAGTTCTTCAAATTGAGCTGATGTGAAGTGGGTTCTGTGGAACTTGTTTGTGGATTGAGTTTCTGAGTTTGAATCGCTTAGCTGTGGAGAGAATTGCTCTTGGATCTCCAAGGAGTAGAGTTCTAAAGATACGTGTTTGGGCGAGAATTGTGTTGAGAGATAGACCTGGTACTGATCTGGATTGAACTTTTGTCACTGTAGCCACGGTGATGGCGAAGACTGGCTCTCTAGCATTGACAGATATGGTTGATGGGAGTGATCCAATCATCAGCAAGAAGAATCATGTGGCGGCACTTGATTCAAGTCTCTGCATAGGTAGTGTTATGATTGATTCAGAAACCAGCTGCTCGGATCCCCTTCAATGGGCTCGAGCAGCTGCAGTGTTACAATGCAGCCATTTAGAGGAGGTGAGAGGTATGGTGAAGACATTCACTGAGTGCAAGGAGGTGATGCTCGAGGGTGTGAGCTTGACTGTCGCCCATGTGGCTGCAGTTGCTCGGCGACTAGAAGTAAGAGTGGTGTTGGATATTGCTGTTGCAAAGACCAGAGTGGACAAAAGCTCCAATTGGGTGCTTTCAAAAATCATGAAAGGTTCTGACATCTATGGTGTCACCACTGGATTTGGAGCAACCTCTCATCGCCGCACTCAGCAAGGAGTAGAGCTCCAGAAGGAGCTCATCAGGTGCCTTGTTTCATGGTTCTTGAATCTCATTCAACTCCTGCTTCACACAATGGCCCAAACATAAGAGCCTCTGTTCTGTGCATGAATCCTCTGTGCTTCTTGTGGGAGAAATACTGCTGATTGTCATGAGTGGAATTTTTCTGACCTTGAGTTTTGGTGAACAGATTTTTGAATGCAGGAGTGTTTGGAAAGGGTGATGCAGATATGCTTCCTGCATGCACAACACGAGCAGCTATGTTGGTGCGCACTAACACCCTGCTCCAAGGCTACTCAGGCATTCGCTGGGAAATTTTGGAGGCAATGGAGAAGCTCCTGAATGCTCATGTGACACCGAAATTGCCACTTCGAGGCACCATTTCATCATCAGGAGACCTTGTTCCCTTGTCATACATCGCTGGTGTGTTGTGTCAAACATGTCTATGTGTGTCTGATGAACTCTCTATTATGCGAATTGCATGCAACACTAGTTTTGCAGTTGAAGAACTTTGAAATGTTCTGATTACAGTTTTGGCTCACATTTCATTCAATTGCAGGGCTTCTCACCGCAAGACCAAACTCAAGAGCAATCACCAAGGATGGTTCTGAAGTATCAGGCGAGATTGCTCTCAGGCTTGCTGGAATACAAAAGCCATTTGAGTTGCAGCCAAAGGAAGGACTTGCAATGGTGAATGGAACAGCCGTGGGTTCTGCCTTGGCATCCACTGCATGCTTTGATGCCAATGTGCTGGTCCTGCTTGCTGAAGTCCTTTCAGCTCTCTTTTGCGAGGTGATGAAGGGGAAGCCTGAATTTGCAGATCCCTTGACTCACAAACTGAAGCATCACCCAGGTCAAATCGAGGCTGCAGCCATCATGGAATGGCTCCTTGCTGGAAGCTCGTACACAAAGACAGCTGCAAAACTGCATGAGACTGATCCTTTGAAGAAACCCAAGCAGGACCGTTATGCTCTTCGTACTTCCCCACAATGGCTCGGTCCTCAGGTACCATCACCAAGCAAATCACTGTTTTGTTGTGTTTGTCACTTGAAACCTCTGAGCCTTTCATCCCTGCTTGAACAACAACAAAGCAGGGATTTTGTTCAAAATCCCTGCTTTGTCATTTTTCAGAGATTTTTTTCTTGGCAAAATGCCTAATCCCAGTACTGGGATTAGGAAAAAGATGTGCAAGAAAAGAGTTGCAAAAGATGATGAAGCCAAAAGGGATGTTACCAGCAAGAAGCAACTGATGGTCTCTGGTGTTGTCAGGTAGAAGCAATACGGTATGCCACACATGCCATCCAGAGGGAGATCAATTCAGTCAACGACAACCCACTCATTGATGCTGCAGGAGACAGGGCTGTCCATGGTGGAAACTTCCAAGGAACTGCCATCGGGGTCTCAATGGACAACTTACGGCTAGCCATTGCTGCTATTGGCAAGCTCATGTTTGCACAATTCTCTGAGCTTGTGAATGACTATTACAACAATGGGCTGCCTTCAAACCTCAGTGGAGGGCCTAATCCAAGCCTGGATTACGGCATGAAGGGAGCAGAGATAGCGATGGCTTCATATCTCTCAGAACTTAACTACCTTGCAAATCCAGTGACAACCCATGTTCAAAGTGCTGAGCAACACAACCAGGATGTGAACTCTCTTGGGTTGGTGTCTGCACGCAAGACAGAAGAATCCATCCAAATTCTGAAGCTCATGAGTTCAACATACCTGGTGGCTCTTTGCCAGGCAATTGATCTGCGCCATATCGAGGAGATGATGCAGGCCACTGTAAAGCAAATTGTTGCACAAGTGGCAAAGAAGACTTTGTTTGCAGGAGCTGATGGCACTCTTCTACCATCACGGTTTGCTGAGAAGGATCTACTGCAGGTAGTGGACCATCAACCACCATTCACATACATTGACAATGCTTCCAGCCACACTTGCCCACTCATGGAAAAGCTCCGACAAGTGCTAGTTGAGCACACACTCAAGAGCTCCACCAGTGAGAACCCTGCACCCACCTCCATTTTCCACAAAATCTCCAACTTCGAGGAGGAGCTGAAGGAGAGGTTAGATGTTGAAGTTCCTAATGTGCGAGAAGCATACGACAACAACAAGGGTTACTCCCCAGTTCCCAACAGAATTACAGATTGTCGGACATACCCTCTCTACAGATTTGTTCGTTCTGAACTCCAAACCCAGCTACTGTCAGGCTTGCAGACCATCTCTCCTGGTGAAGAGATTGAAAAGGTCTATGAAGCTATCTTGGATGGCAAACACATGGCCCCTTTGATGCAGTGCATTGATGGCTGGACTGGAGTTCCAGGTCCTTTTCTCTGCAAATCTAGCTAAGGACAAAAGTACACTGAAGCTAAGATCTAAATTTCACACTCCAAAATTCATCTCTCCACAAGATTCATTTGAAGTTGTTGCCTTCTGAAAAGTGATGAGCTATGATATACAACCACAGCATTTGCAACTGAGAGAAACTGTGAAGGAATGACACAGCAGTCAAGACTCTTACTTTCAAGCATCAACAGGAAAGTTTTAACTGATAAGGAGTTGCTCTTCCAGTGAATAAGCCAAAAAGAACAATGAGCTTCATTTCTGACAAAGTGATTGAGAACACCACACATAAGAGACCAGTGACGTAGATTTGCACTTACAATGAATGGCATCATACACAAAGTGCAACAGTTGTAGAACCTTTGCCTGATTGAACTGTCAAAAATGGAGAACTCAACTTTATCTCCCAATTGGACAATGAGAAATCTTCCCCATAGTTGCAAAGAGAAATTTTAACTGACTCCAGCATCAGCCCAAGTGCAAGATGCTTCTAAATAACACAAATGCAACCTCAATTATCCTCCACATACTAATCCACATTATGACAAAAACTGTAAAGCCCTGATTGAAACTTGCTCAAACCTGGAACTCCAAAATTACTAGAATCTCAGGACTGTTGGTATATAATAGCTGTAAGCCTCATAGTTAATGGTTTGCCCAAGTGTAGTTAACCTTGAGAATGCTGTAATAAGATCCACCTGCCACAAAAAAGGTAAGATTTGTGTCAGCACTAATCAGGTTCTGAATACAATACATCATCTCCTCACATCTGCTTCAAGAAACTGACACAAAATCTGTCTTCCAGGACTAAACCACATTTTCAAACCCTATTCCCTCTTCTCCCTTGTGTTTGTTAAATGATCAAGATGTTGGGGAGGTTGCCTATTACCTCATAGTCAGTCTGAGAGACTGTTTTCCTGCTGTCCTGATATTTCTTCACCCAAGGGGCAATATCAGGGTCAGTGGCTAGCTTTGCCTCTGTCTCAACTTGATTGGGGCCAAGGAATGCAGATAAAACTGCCACCTGTGTGATATCCCAACAAACTACACTTAGAATGTAAAAAGACCAAGATCTGCATATGGATTTGGGGTCAGATTGATAGGAGCACACTAACAGCAGCAGTAGTTGAGTCTGGGTTTTTTTCCTTACCTGTCGTGCCTTGAATCCCAAGTTGGCAAACCTTTCCTTAATCTCTGCCGGTGATGCTTTCTCCCATGATAGCACTCTTCCATCCGGATCAGGTTCTGATGTCTCAAAGCGACCTAATAGCTTGTCAAATTGACTCCACTGTAGGATGACAGAGAGAAAGCAGGTCAGATGGATCTGGAGTTCACGCCATTGAACAGGCAGAAGGGAATCCAGAAGTTGTATACCCAGATGCAAGATTTAGATACAGAATCTCTGCCCAAGCCAAAAGGGAGAGGAAAGTGGTGCTCAACCTGCCCATTTGAGCCATATGCACCATATAGTTGGAGACCCTTTTGCTCATTACCTCCACACTTGCGGATTGCTGAGTCAATGAATGTTCTCTTGCAGGCTGATTGTGCTGCCAAACACACATAAAAAAAAGACTAAATGGTAAGGTAAGGATCTCAGTGGAATCTGGACATGATACAATTTAAACCATCAGCCTTCACCCCATTTGCCTGAAATATAATTCAATGAACTGGCTTAGACAGCAAACAGTGATCCACAAAGCCATACATGCAGCGATAATAAAATTTGCAAGCAAAGCACGGCAATGCAACAGGAGTGTATACCTCCTATGTGAATGAGATCAGACCAAGTAATGGGACCACCCTTAGCCCCTTCATCAATCTCCTTCTTCAGATCTTGAAGCACGTTCATTGCTTTCTCTAGCCCTTGGTTTTCTGGCCTGCTCAGCTCTGTACTGCACACCATTAATGTCAGGCAGGCTTTTTAGCAGACAAAACAATTGGGCAACAACAAGCAAACAAACAAACAACAAACAACAAGCCAAGCTAACAAAAGGTCTTAGCAAGAAAGGCAGGGATGTACCGTACTGATCCATTTGCTCCACCAGTCTTGGAGCCCTGCTCAAAATTCAAGCACAAATAGCAAAGTTACAAATACTTTGTGTGTTCTACAGAAACTTGCGGTGTCAAAAGTGATGAGTGATGATGCCTTGAGAGCAGGTGTTGGAGAAGAAAAAAGGTACAGAAATGACCCCCAAAAAAACTTCCTTTCGTCCGTCAAAGTGGCTGAAAACACAAACCTTATCATAGGTTAAAGCATCATTAAGGGATAAACGTAGCAAGTCTGGCACCAGTTCTGGACTAGCCTGCATAATCATCCAATACAAGTCCACAAATTCATAACCTCCATGATAGTGCCAAACAAAAAATGGCACCATAGCTACACCACCTCCACAAAACCATGACCAATTGCATGGTGAAACTTTGGTGAATAGATTATTCAAGGATGAGAGGAGAAGGAAAAACAAAAATTACACTCCAAAAATACATCAAAGTGTCTAAAGGAAGAAGAAGTCATGAGGAAATTGACCTTGATAGCAACTTGAAGCTTCTCCTTCACACTAGCTTCAACCCCAACATACCATTGACCAAAGGAAAACAGGTTAGAGAACAGGAATCACCAAGAGACTTTGAAATTCATCAAAATGGTTTTCAGTTCTTTGTATCAGATTTTTTGGAGGCACCTTTTACAGGAGCCAAGTACAGAAAAGAGAAACTGAATGCTCATCTGCTTGATGATAAGCCTATTTCATGTGCAGAAGAATTTTGTAGAGCAATTGGGAAAAGCTCCAGAGCTCCTCATTGAGAAAGAATATTTCATGAAAGGATGTGAAAGAGGAGATCACATCTGATTCTTCAAGGGAAGAAAACCAATGCAAAATAAACTGAGAAATGCTTCAAACAAAAGAAGAATCTCCAGTGAATGAGGGAAAGTTTTATTTGTACTTAGAAATTTTGATCGCTGTTGTCTCTGAATCAAATCAGCAGCATTTGCTTCTGGAGTCATTGGTGAGAAGCTCCACACTCCTGCCTGCATGCATCACAATCCCTCAATAATGCCAGGTGTGTTTTTTGATCTTTTGTCAAAATTCCAGATTTCAGTAGTTTTGCAGTGTGAAGAAAAAAACGGAAATGAAAAGAAAAGAAAATTTCTTTGGAGAAACATACAAATCTTTCTCTCTCTCTCTCTCTCTCTCTCTCTCTCTCTCTCT
>Ga0209208_10004371_pt1 | contig 20023 bp, 11 predicted proteins | sample S1TSphfallax_3_FD_187694 | JGI IMG/M metagenome (GOLD analysis project Ga0209208, IMG submission 187694) | Host-associated microbial communities from peat moss isolated from Minnesota, USA - S1T2_Fd - Sphagnum fallax MG (SPAdes) (version 2) | ecosystem: Host-associated > Plants > Peat moss >...
ACCAGCCTCACTCACATTGCTTTTACACTAATGTTCTTCACTGCGCTTTTTGGTCTTTGGAGTTTGTAGCTTATAGTCCGCGGCCCTCATTGCGGGCGTGTCTACACGTAAGGAATCAACAGGGACTTTTCTTCTTCTTCTTCTTCTTTTGCTTTGTATGCCGTATCTTCGCCACACAGGTCTTGACACTAACCTTCTTACTCTGTTGTATGGTATACATAGCTTGTTGCTTGTAGTTCGCTTGCTTCATTAATAACGACGAGTGTACACGTCGAGGCCGTGAACACGGATTGTAGTGCTCGGTGTTCTTGTCCAGCAAATCCAGAGACTGCGAGTGGGGAGCCTCTGAAGGCTTTTTAAATACATGCAGTTGATAAACTCGCTATCTATCCCATGATGAAGAAGATGCCCTGGAGAGAGTTGTGAGACAGCTTTCTTTTCGTCGTTTGCATCTTAGAAGAATTTCAAAGACTTTCTTCCCATCTTCTTCTACTTTGCAGAAGGATTTTTGAGACGTTTTCCCGACTTCTACATTGGAAGAAGAGAATTTCTTACTTCTTGGATTTCAGCAAGTTTATAGCTGAGTGTTGCTGAGGCCATCACAATACTGATACGCAAATTGCAAGAGTTGTCTTCGGAAATCCGATCGTGCTCATCTGATCACCAAACTTTCTATAAACAAGTTCGCATGGTGAATTTTTTGGATATATGCAAAAGCAGGTCATGAGCCTCAGCATCGTGTCACGAAACTACTTACATCGAAGCTGAAAATGTTGTCAGGTATGGTTTTTGAATCCCACTCACTCCATTACATTAGTTTGTTCGCTCTCTATAGGGAAGGAGACTACACATTGTACAGTCCTCTGTCGGCTCTGCCAGTAGGCAGGAGACTACGCAGTAGCGTAGCCCTAACATTATATTTGCCCATAGTTGTGAATCCTTTCAGTACAAGAGTACTGCTGCAATTTTTTCCCCCAGTCTGCCCTTTGCCTCGTTTTTTTTCACGTTTTGCACCCCTCAAAACCAGCCTGATTTTCTGTAGTGTAGTTCGACTGCCCCTCACCAGGCGCAATATGCTGTTGAACATTACATTTTTCAAAAAGCCCACAAACATTTTTTGTTTTGTTTTTTTTTCCACCTCATGTTATGAATATCAAGGGGCATGTAACATGCCAGGTAGAATGTACCAAGGGTCTCACAACATGTCAGGTACCCTGTTACATACCCCATAGCACTTGTAACATGCTCAAAATATGTATAACATGGGCCCAAAATGTGTTGGGGAGAATAAGGTGAAAAAAAATGAGACAAAGGGCAGAATGGGGGAAATAAATTGCAGTGGTACTCTTGTATTGCCGGCATTAACAACTATGGGCAAATATAATGTTAGGGCTGTGTGCTGTAGTTGTGGCAGCTATTTGGCAAAATACTTTTTTTGTCGATAAGATTTTATATTTGATTTGTATGCAAATCCATTATACCAAAGGCCTAAAACCTGACCTGGAACTTGGTCTCAGAACTGTCTCACTTTTAGCTAGCTCTCAACTTTGACATCGCTAATGGTATCAGAACTAATGGTTTGTTCTCACATACAAAAAAGTTGTTCATCTTTAAGAATATATAAAATTTATCCAAAAAACATAAAATAGTAATTATGTTCATAGATCATACCAACCATTTAAAGAAGCTCTTGAACATATGCACTAGCTACAGCCCTCAAAACTTGCTGGCTTTAAATATAGGATACTGATGGAGGTTCATGAATGCATCTTAGTGTCTTAAGGATGATGACTATGAACTATATTCACCCTTTTGGTTAGATTTAATTGTTTGAACTCAGAACGAACTTTAGCATCTTAATCATTTGAGGATGATCACGAAAATATGTAATGTCTCTTTTTGTTAGGGTTCATCGATCCAGCTCAAAAGGAACTTCAGCAACGACTACAGAATAGTGGCGGGAAATGTCAAGCATTCACACTAACCCAAATCAAGCAGGCAACAGAGAATTTCAAAACAACAATTGGCATAGGGGGGTTTGGAGAAGTGTATTATGGCAAATTGGTCAATGGGCAAGAAATTGCAGTTAAGACCTTGTCAACATTTTCTCACCAAACCGAACAAGAATTCTTCAATGAGGTGACCAAATTTTATAATTTGAAATTTTTTTATGTTAAAAGCTCAAAGAAATTGTCTAGATTCATATGTCCATGCTTACTATGCCAAATGAATTCATATGTTATTTTCACCATAGGCAGTAGTGATTTGTTTTTGGCAGATTGAGCTCTTGTCTATGGTGCATCACAAATATCTTGTCTCACTTGTTGGCTATTGCCTCGATCGAAAACATTTAATGCTTGTTTATGAATACGTGAGTGGAGGTGACTTACGAAAAAGATTGCATGGTAATGATGACTAAAACATTGTTTTTCTTTAGTTCAATATAGGAATTTTATTTTGTGATTATTAGGCTACTAACCTACATAATTAGTTTGGCCATGATTGAAGACTTAAAATCAACTTTTTAAATTGATATCTAAAATACCATAAGACATAAATTGGTCAATGAAAATGTGAAATTAGATTTTCATATTTAAGTTCAGAAAAATGGCAATCCTAGACCAATGCTAACAACCAATTACTTTTTTTTCCTTGCTCACCTTGCTAGGTCTTTGATCATGTTTCAAATGCTAATCAATGAACGGGGAAGCCAACAAATTGCTTGAACCCATTTAAAGGATGTAGACCAAAATGAAACAAAATAATTGAATTATATGCAAGTAGTTACAAAGCAAGGGGAATGAAACTATGCAATGATTTGAATCTAATTAGCAAGTAAAAAGAGTTTAAATTTTATTTACTAATAATAGCTAAGATATAGTAGAATTTTAAAAGGTTTGACAACATATTTGTAACAATATGGCATACATCATGCATTGTTTTCTTTCAGGAGATGGTGTTATTAGAAGGCCATTGAGTTGGAAGCAAAGAACAAGAATAATTTTACAAGTTGCTGAAGGTACATTGTACACCTCACCAAATCCTATTATAAGTAAGATGCTAAATTGCACAATATTGGAATGCACATTTATAAATGTTAATAAATTTAGGGTTCTTAATAATTATAGATATGAAATATCCACAAAAGTATTTTACAAAATAATCTTTTTTCATTATTTGAAAATAAATGCAAAAATATAATGTTAGAAGAAATGTTGTTATTATGGTTAACACAACTTCAAGAAATTTAATTAATTAATGCATTGATCACTTTAATATTACAATTTTATATCGTCCTCTACTTGAAGACGTAAAATAGAGTTATGTGATTTGGACAATTGCAAACTACTTTGAAACAAAGAAACAAAAATAATGCCAAATTTTAAACTTTGGTGATATTCAAAATCAAACAGTTTAATGGTTTAAAACTCTTTCTATGGATCTATTTTTTCCTAGTATTGTGTGTAGTGTTTAATTTTTTATTTTAATTTATTTCAATTCATCTTATTTTGTTTGTATTTGTGTAGGGCTTGAGTACCTTCATGACAAATGTCATCCTACAATAATTCATCGGGATGTAAAAAGCAACAACATATTGCTCACAAAAAAATTAGAAGCCAAGGTAGCTGATTTTGGGCTTTCCAAACTACGTGCAATTGAACGAGGAATTACACCCACACATATTACCACGATTGTGAAAGGCACTCCTGGCTACCTTGATCCAGAGTAAAGATTATGTCCAATTTTTTCATAAAAATGATATTTTAAAATTTCACTAAGCAAAAAAAAAAATTTCAATGACAAAAACAACAAATTTCATATGTGCAGATATCAAGAATCTGGAATGCTTACAAACAAAAGTGATGTGTATTCATTTGGAATTGTGGTGATGGAGATTCTAACGAGTCAAACTCAACTTTACATTGCACATAGGGTACGCCTTAAGATGGTCAATTTCATTGATTTTTTTTCTTTTTATTCATGTTCATATTTTTAAAAATTGTTTCCAATCTAACAAGTGGCAATTTATTTATTTCTTACACTAGGTGATTACATCATGGAGATCCAATCAAATCGCTGAATTGGTTGACCCAAATATCAAAGATGATTTCAACATAATGGAGTTTTCAAAATTGGTGGAACTTTCGCTTTTGTGTGTGATGAAAAAAAGTAATGATAGACCATCTATGACTCAAGTGGTGCAAATGCTTCGAGAGTTCCATTTGGAACAATTAGATATAGAACATTATGAAGAGAGTGACAATAATGAGCATACCCCATATATTCGGCCATCTATTCCATCGACATCTTCGTTTGAATCAAATGGAACCTCATATGCAAAAGAACTAAAGGACATTACCCCCCTATCTATGTCCGATTCTTTATCTAATGGAATCGATATGACTAAGCTTAGTGATCAATCATAGGACATTACTATATCATGCACAACTAATCCCTAGGAATGTATTATTTTCAAGATTTTCATTAGTAGCCTTGGTGGCAACTTGGTACTTCAATTGGCCTAGCTAACAACACATGCTAAAACATTTGTACCAATATTTATACACACCAAACTATGTCATAATATATATTGAATTTGGTATCTATTTAGAGGTTTATTTTCCTAGTATCCACTTGACAAATTTGTCAATTTGAAACTTCCAAATTTTGTGTGTAATGGCACCATTGTAACCAAAAGTGAGGGTCCAGAAATCCTACAGCCCATACACTACTTCATGTGGACCCTTCCTTCTGTGCTCAACAAAATCGATCCCTCATCTACTCACACCTAGCCTCTCCAAACTCGAACTGTCTTCCTGATCTCTCGCTGATCCGTTGCAATTTGAAGACCGACAGACTCAACCACACAACACTCTACGCAATACACATTTCTGATAATGTATTCCCACACATGTGCATCAGAGAAAATGCTTGTATCTTATTCACAGATTATACACACTCCGAAAGCACAGACATGTTCCTTCAACACAGGTTCTTGCAAAAACTAAAGAGTCTGATCATTCCTGAAGTTATTGTTCCTTCTCTACATCCTCTGTCCTTCTGCAACATGAGCTCAACTACCTATCAGACGCAGCGGAAAATCTCAAACATAGCTAAGCTCTCTGCTACAAAACTCCTCACTCTTCTCTTTCCTTCTATCTTGCTCAACCAAAATCCTTCTCTGCCTCTAGCTCCTTTTGCTATCTGCTATCTGCCAAAATTGTGCTCCTTAAACGGAAAACCATTCCTGATCTTTTCCTTTAGACTTCCCTTGGCTCCTTCCAGAAGCTTCTCCAAATCTTCCAACGCCGTTCCATTCCCATTCTCAGTCCGCAGTCTTGCCACCCTCATTAATCTGGCTCCATCAATGCCAGCCGCCATCCCCAATCTCCCACACAACACACAACAAAGAAGCAAGACAACCATGCATTTCCATGCAACAATGATGGGGCGCCGTCACACAAGTCGGTTGATGTAATAAAGTCTAGAACCCAGGGTTAGATCGGATTGCACACTAGCTAGACAACCTCCTTTCACATTACACCATATCCATTTGGTATGAGGAATTTGGACACATTTCATCATTATAAAATAAGTTGTTACATGTTTAGAATTAAACACATCATTTCACTAGTTGAACTAATCATGTTTAATAAAGAGTGTATGATATGGTTAAGAATTCAAGGTTGTATGCAATTAATTTGTATATAAAACACTTCCAAGAATCAAAGGCAATTAATAACCGCTTTTGTAAAAGGGGCGTTAAACACCCCCCAATGACCTTTGTTTGGCACACTATCAAGGCCTATTTTTTTTAACATGCATGGTTATGTGTTGTTCAATGCAATTTGTCCCCACACCATCAAATTTTTAATTACGTCTAACTATACATTTTGAAATTATTAATGAACTTTGTTGTCCCACCAAAATTTGAATTCAATATTCCAAGGAGACCATTGATAATATTCACCATTAGCCTACATTCCAACATTTATTACAAAAAAAAAAAAATCTAATTATTATTCTTTTGTTGATCATTAATCAAAACCTACACCAAACCACACAAGTGTCACACAATCATTTAAATATTGTGTAGGACAAAGTTCAATGGAAGGTGTTTAATGTGTCACCTTTTATAGCACCAACATAATTGTGAAGTACATTTAAAAAATAATCATTTTCAAAATAAATTTGAAGGATGCATTTTTGTTAAAATGAACGAAAATCACCCATGTAATTGAGTCCTTATAAGGAATGAGTAACTTAATCAAAATGACATGGCCAAATATGATTCATCATTCAAGAAAAATGTTCTTAGAATCACAACTTATATGTCAACATCTATCTATGAAGGAAAATAGGTTTTTTTTGTTTTGTTTTGTTTTTTAGTTATGAAATCCACTGAACTATGATGTTTTACATTGTGTTCTTGGTGTCTCTAGAAAGCTTTCAACAAGAAGGGGTGCATGGACTTGGTTCCATGATGTTTGCACTTGGGGTGCAAAAGTTATTGAATATTGAATGATTTATTCACTAGAAATTAAATTGAATTGTAGCTAATTTTTTGGAGGGATTGAAATGTGCCTTTGGTGTTCTTGGAAAGATCTTGATGAGTAAGATTTAATGGAATTTATTTGGTAAGATTTTAATTTAGAATGTGGGAACTAGTTGGACCCTTCTAGGACTTGGAGTGGAGGTAGGTGTAATGGCCAATATTATGAAAGGTATTCATATTTCTCCACTTTCAATTGTTGGGTCATTTTTTTTCTTTTTTCTACGAAGTAAATTAGATGTGCAATGCATGTCATAGTTAAGAAAGAAAAGAAAAAAATTGTTTCAAAACCCTTTTAAATTGATGTTCAATAAATATAATTAACACTGCAAAGTGGGTGAAGGGCATTTCAATTCATATTTTCATAAAAAATAAAAAATCTATAAGGTGTGAAATGATTCTAAAATAATGTGTGTTTTAATATTATGGTTGGTTTCGGAAATTGAAACACAAAAATCCAATTAACATTCATTGGATTGCCTATTATTGATTTTATTAATTAGATGTGGGTACATTTCATATTAATTCTTTAAAAATCTAAACTTTGAAACAATTATGAACAAATAAAAGTTCAAATGATTTTTTTAAATATCTATATACATGAAGGAAGGTTGTTTGTTTGCTTTGTTCCAATGTTTCATGAAACCAAGGTCATAATGACACAAGGAAAGCTATTAAATTTTCCATTCAACTAGTCAATTGGGATTTTTGTAAGAAATGACATCTTTAAAAAATTTAAAGTATAGCTCAACCTAGGATTTGAACCTAGAAAAATACGCCCAATTTGTGCATTGAGTGGAAAGGAAATTGGTAAAACTAATCAAAAGAATTGCACATAGTGCATATTAAATTACAATGATACATGTGTTAGTATTTCAATTTACAACAATGTTCACATTTTCTAAAAACCATGGCAACATAGGTTGTATGTCCGAAGGTTGAAGATTGTTAACAATTTTCAAATTTTATTGACTTGTGATTCTAGATAACATTACATACACTAATCCTCATGCAAAAGATTCACAAATATGTATCATCACTTTGGATGATATCATTGCACCTTGGGATTTGTGCCCTGTAATTGCATAACTAACATTAAGGAAACAATGTTTTCTTAAAATGGACTTGAGAATCATATTTGTTTTGAATTGATTTTTTCCAAACTATTTGCACATATCCTAATGGATTGGCGGAAATGCTACAAACATTATTTTTTAAGTCAAACTCCAACTTTGTTATAATTTCATTGGTTCCATTTGCAACACCAACTTTTAAATCAATGTTTTAGTCAACATAACCAATGCTCCTAATGCAACATGTTGCATGTGATTGAATCTTTTATTGTTCACCCAAGATTGAATGTGTTCAACATTCTTTGCATTTTTCTCTAATTAAATAGCATAAATTTGGTCAACTGGAAATTTCTTGTGTAAAGCCAAATCATTGTAATAATTAATGTCCTTTCGATGTGTGCAAAGTATTGTTGTTTTGTCATCAATGTATTGTTCTACTAGATTTTCATCAATGTAGCAATTGTTCAAAATTAATGAAATTTCTTTTTCCATTAGTGTTCAACAACAAATTATGTGAAGAAAAGAACAATATTTTGCATCTTCAACATGTTTTATTGAAGTTTCCAAAGTATGATATGTTGTAGAATTCCAATCAATCACATTATAAACATAATGCTTTTAGCAATTTTTTTTGTGTCTTACAGATGGCAATGACATATTGTTGGAAGTTGTGCATGATCACCCACCAAAATCATTAACTTATAATGATATGGTTCATTTGTATCATTCTCAATTTGTCGTAGTCTAGTTTCAACGCTTTACAACAATGTATTCGTCATCATTGACATTTCATCAATAATGATGTTGTTGACTTTTTTGAGAATTTGAAATTCAATACTTATGTCTTGTAATGGTTGAACATATCCTTTGCATTGTATATGAAATATGTTGTGGACTGTTGAAGCTTTTGAATTAAGCATTGATGTTGAACATGTAGCTTCTTCATGTGAGTTTTTGAGCTAAGAGTTTTATAGTGACATACTAATTTCGGCTACTTGTAGTGCCTTGTTATACTTCTTTTGCCACATGTTTTGGCGCTTCAATTGGAATTGTTGCTATTGTTGATAATGATGACCCACCATCGTTCTATCCATCATGTAGTCATAGAATCAAACATCACATAAATCAGATACAAGCATTACATTACGAATGTAGATAATCATGTACAAAATCAAAAGTTTTTTTTTTGTTTTTTTTTTGTTACTTCAACCTAATTTTTACTTCTGAAATTTTCTATCATCTATCTAATTAACACAATAGCAGTTACTTGAATTTCTTGCAATCCTTTTGTAAGCCTTTGGATAATGTGCTTGTACAATAAACAAACAAGCTCAAAAACACTAAAATCTCATCCTTTGTCAAAAAACTATTATTATTCTTCATCACTGCACCCTAAAAGAAAATGCAAATAAATCCCACCACCTATTGTACTTATGGTAGCAAGAAAAAAACAAACCCAAACCTTCCCTTATTGTAATTATGACAATAAGAAAAAAACAACCCCACCCCAACCACCTATTGTACTTATGACAACACCAAAAAATGGATAGTTATTGAATTCATTTTATTGTCAATGTAATTAATGACTATCACAATAATTCAAGGGTTGTGAAAGGAAGGCAACAAGGAAAAAAAACTTATTGTGAAGGTGTTTTGTGGCCATGTGGTGGTCTAAAATTTCAAATTGCATTTTGGGCCTTTAGGCCTACCTCCACTAAATATATATACTTTAAAGTGACTTCTACTATTGAAAATTCAAATAAATTTTTTTATTTGCTCATGATTATTTCAAAGTTTAGATTTTTGAAAGAATTAATATAAGATGTACCCACATCTAATTAATAAAATCAATAATAGGCAATCCAAATTCCAATGAGTGTTAATTGGATTTTGGTGCTTCAATTTCCAAAATCAACCATAATATTAAAACACACATTTTAGAATCATTACACACCTTATACAATTTTGATTTTTTATAAAAATATGAATTGAAATGCCTTTCATCCACTTTGCATTGTTCATTATATTTATTGAACATCAATTTAAAATGGTTTTGAAACAAAGTTTTATTTTTTTCCTTCTTCATTATGACCATGCATTACACATCCAATTTACTTGCTAGGTTTTGGAAGGAAAAATCAGATAAAGACATGGTAATATTAGGGCCAATGGCACAAGCCACATTAATAATTTTTACAGTAATTCTTATGATTCAAAGTAATAACATTATGTTATATTATTATGTAAAGGTATATATTTTAAAAATCCCATAAATATTTTATTGGAATTTTTTTGAAAACTTTCAAGGAGTACATTAAATAATGAAATCATGCATTACACTATTTTTTCCATGTTTTTGAGAACTCCATATTCATTAGCCTTATTTCAAACTTTTCCACATGTTTTTAGAATACATTAGGAGGAACATTGTGCAAGTTCATCCAAAAGCTTCAACATCAATTTAATTTATGACAAAACAATGAAAAATAAGCACTACATTATGTGCTTGAGTAGCTCATTTGAACAAAAATGCATTAAAAATTTATTTACCGATTATGTATTTTATTTTAGGTTTCATGATGAAAATGTGGTCAACAATCTAAAGTAATGATTTCAATGTGAAACTAAGTATATTATACATGCCATTGAAAGAAGAATAAATGAGACCAAAATTTATTTACAATAAAAACATTAATAGTCATGACTACTAACATCCAAAAATCCATTCATGGAGAATAAACATATCAAAGTTGAACCCTACATTCAACCATAATGACTTCTTGTATCCATTTGTAGAAAAACCAACGAATGCACAATTTATGATACAAGGAAAACCAAATGCTACAAATTGACACATCAAGTCAATCATTCTGGAATGATTGTAAACAAAATCCTATAAAATCAACTGAAAAATAAAATAAAAATTAGATGTAATGCGTGACCATAACATTTATACATGCATTTGTACTAGAACCCCATGGTTAGGGGGGGAAGGGATTTATGAAATGTATCCCAATAGTTAAATAATCTTTAAATTTAAATTTTAATCTTCATTTTGAAAATGTGAAAAAGAGGTAAAAATAATGGTAAAGGGGATGGAAGTTTATCAAATTATTAATCATTTTTATAAATTTAAATATAATTATTTTAAAATTTTTATGGAATGAACTCAATTTTTATTTTTATGATCATTTAGCTTCACTTGTATAAGAAAAAGGCAAAAATAATTGTAAAGAAGGTGGAGGTTTACAACCAATTAATAATAAATTTTATAAAAATATTTCAAAGGGCATTGAAAAATAAATAAATAAGTTGGAAATTTGAAAGGGTATTTTCAAAGTGGTTGTCAAGTTTTGCCTTTTCCAATAGGTGGGTAAGGGAAAAGAAGGAAATAATTATGTAGTTATGAGAAAGAGGTAAAAATAATGATAAAAGAGGTGAGGGTTTTCAAAAAAAATTGAATAATGATAAGTTTTAATAATATAGTTACACCATTAAATAGACCATTTAACACTATAGATTCTTAATAAATTGAGAGAATATGGATTTAGACATTTATGCATGTGATTGAAACATTTGTATATGTGAGGAAAAGATTCTATTTTTATTTTTTTTGTGAGAAAGAAAAAATATCAAAAAAAATAAAATCAACATTAATAGTGATGTGCAACCATAATACTTATACAGCTTGTGAATCTTGATTCACATTCATGCATTTGATCACAATACTTATAAATAAATAAACTTGGGCTGCACACTACTATGCACTATTGGTGATGTTCAACTATGTGATTATGTGTTTGGGGAATGGAGACGTGTTTTTATTGTTTATGTTGTGGTGGAGATGCAATCACATTTTTTGGATAATGTAAATGGATTGTTCCAAGTTGAGTGCAAATGTTATATTGGTTGCATATGTTATTTTAAAAATCCCATAAGATAAACCCTCTAGATGTTGCATAACAATTGCATACATATGCAATGTAAATCTTGTGTGGTTACATGTATACGAACAAAAGGCCAATGGTTGTTATTTATGAAAATGTGTTGTAAACATTTGGATAAGTAACTATCTATGGTTCCTATGATTGCATGCATATGTGTGTTGTTGGTATTCTAACAATCTTAATTTTTGAACATATAACATTTGCATTGCTATTGCCATATGTTGGTCATTCAACCATTCGCAAGGATTTAGGACATTTTTCATCATTTAATAGTTATTGAAGACCTTTGTGCCAATGGTTTATAACATCATCATTAATTATGTCATTGTTTAAATTTTCTTCTATCATGATTAATTCCTTTTAGTTGTTGGATTTCAACGTGCAATGTTTATGTTTTTCTTTTGTTACATCATGTTTTGAAGTAGATGTTATCGTATTTATTGGTCCTTTAAATTTGAGTTCAATTTTACTTATGTCTTGTATAGTGATATCTCGTAGGATTATTAATCCATCTATTGAATGTAGACATGATAACGTTATGTATATATTGTGCATATTAAGTCGGACATCGTCCGATGGTTGGCAAACATTTATGGTCAAGTGGTCAAATATTTGTCTTTGTGTTTTGAAGTTTGTGAAACAAAAAGCGGAGGCCAATGGCAATTGATATCTATTGATTGTGAAATTCTTGGATGTGTTTGATTATGGTATGTAGTGATTATATTGGAAACTATTTGATATGGGTGCTATTGGAATGACATTTGTAGGGAGTTTGTCAAATGTATGTTTTGTAGATTTATGTGTTTGTTTATGAATTCATTGAAATTGACTAAAACATTTATTGGGGAATGCATTATTTAAATTTTTTGCATCCATTTGGCATTTGTGATTGATATGTTTTTGATGTAGTTGATGCTTCCATTAACAATTCCTAGTTTTGGATACAAATTTTTTGTTACAATTCTTTCATTCCTTTATAGATTTTAAAGAAAGGTGCTAAGTCTTGAACTTTACTTGTGGATATTATTTGTCTTATAATGTATTTGATGTCCTTTTGTATTGGTCCCTATTGCCTTTTAATGAATATTTTTCACATTGAAATTAGTTTTTATACCTTTTTTAAAAAATTATTTTCAAATATTTTGGACACAATATTTATTTATTTTACATATATTATTTTGGCTGCTTGTAGATTTTATTTGGTTTCAAAAAAAAATTAATTCAAAATTTTAATTCAAATTTTGTGAATAGTACTTTTTGTTCACACATATACATGTTTTAATTATGTGCATAAATGTTTCAATCACATATGTAAATGTTAAATAGTTGCATGCATAAGTGTTTAAATTCCATGTCAAAATGTTTTGGATGCATGTATAAGTGTCATGGTCACATATTATCTCAAATTTTTTTATTTATATATTTGAATTGCTTGTGTGAAATGTTTAGTCCATTTTTTTTTCCATTGGTCCTATTTATTTAGATGTATAAGTTGTATTAGTTGTATGGATAAATATACACCCATATTCCCAACCATTACCATTAGCCTAGGTAAAAAATGGTCACAAATAATGTGAAGAACATAAATTTCTAAAAGCCAATGAAATTATTGAACATGTAATTGGTAGGGCTAGAATTTTTTTCTTTTGGGGAAGGGGGGAGGAGGAGGAGGAGGGTGAGGTGTGAAGATTTTTGGATTCCTTCCCTCTAAAGAGGATGAAGCAAATAGCCACCTCATTAAAGTGAAAAAAATCATTTCACTATTACTTTAATGAGGTGAATGGTAGTTGATTAATGAAAGCAACCACTACAAGCAAAAAAAAAAACATGCCAATAAACAAAAAGGCTATGATTTCACATTTCAAAATAAGAAATTTCAAACCAAATGTTTTATTGAACGGTCATCATTATTGCCAACATTAGTTATAAACTTGAGCAAATTAATTACACAAAGTTACATTTCCTACTAGTTCATACTTGGATAAATTTTTTTTTAGATTTACTTTTTGAAGATGTCATTGATTTTTACATGGCACCTCAATCCCTAACTTTTTTATTACAAATCCCACCACAAAACACTTGGACAAATCACAAATACGACAATATGTTTTCTCAATTTCTCATATCTTAAAAACTTTGATAAGTGAAAGACAATTTCCTTAAAATCCCAAATTTACATGATTCACTTTACCAACCCACCCATGATATACAAGAAAAATAAAATCACTTGGAGTGCCTATGCATATAGGTATTCACTTTCCTGAACTACCGTCCTTTTATGACCCCACATTACTACCCCAATTTCTTGAACTATACCAAACTTGAAGAAGATAATGCCATTACAAACTAGCTCTTTCAAATACCCTAATGTTCATCATCATCTCCATATGAACCCTATCATTATACATATGGATGACCTACTTCTATATACCATGTGCATATATAGAGGGTGGTCAAAAGGAAATATTTTATATATGATAAGGGCTGGAATATAGGCCCTTCCAAGATTTGAGATCTATGCCTGAGGCTAGTAGGTCAATGGAATAGGTCAAAAATCACGGAAGGGCTTGTACTTAAGTCCTTTTCCTACATAAAGTAGAGTTAGGATTTTTTCAGTTTTTAGAAATAGTGACAAGCTAGTTAGCATTCATTCTTCAGGAGATCCCAATACAGTTGGGCTGGTACCTTCCACTGTAGAAGCTCCCATTTGTTGAAAATAGGTTTCTTTAAGTAGGTAAGGGAGTTGAAAATACAAGGGAAAAATGTAGGCAATGTTTTACGGTAGAGTATGTATCATATGTAAAGTTATTGGTAATGGCGACACATTACCCTTAAAAAATAAATTGGTTATAAGTTTTTTTTAAGTACAAATATTTAAGAATCCAACTATATTTTGGCAACTTTCTAGAACCTATTGATTAAAAATGAGATTAAGAGAAAACAAAATTTCAAAATCTAGCAATGTTGGCAAAAAATCTCACAAAAATCCTTGGTATGAATGACATTGGTTTTTTTAATCAACAAGTGACAAAATTTCACCAAATAAAAATATGCTAGTTACTCTAAGTTTATGAATTTCTTGCATTGTATGCATTAAAAAAAAAAACTTTCAAAATTTAAGTACAATGATTGTTTTGGGACTTTGCTATCATGTTACGTAGGAAGAACTTATTGAAGGACAATATATTTAGGAAAAAGTTAGGTCAATTTTAAATTGTGACCCAAGCATGTTGTGTAGTAACAAAATACATTAGGAGCAACAAATATCACACAAGGACCAAAAACAAACTTTGTATATTTCCAAAGGAGGTAATGTTTTGTGCATCCCTTAGTTTTGTGGCATTCAATTATATATGTTTGTTCGAATTATTGCCCTATTCAAAAGATAGAAATTACACACCCATTAAATGGTCAAGATATTGAAAAATGTTTTTTGTAATGGACTTCACATGACCTTAAAATGTAGGAATACCAAACTTTGGCCCATTTTTGTGGGTGCATCACAATGTTTCTAGCATGACAAATAGAACCAACAAAATACTTATTACAAGCATACATAATGCCCATAAATGCAATATTCTGACCACCTCTTTTGGTGGGATATTGTAAATTGAGCCATTGAATCCATAGGCCCCTTCTACCAATAGTTCTTTCACCTTGGAAATGTGAATACTCAATTTCACCCAATTCTCCCCATTAAATTCTAACGAAATAATGACTTTGTATTTCTTTCTTTCAAGTGCACTTTACAATTCTACATTCACCACTATTAAGGCCATTCTCCTCTTCACGTTGTTCTCAAGACACTAATTTTCTTCAAAAAATATTTCAAAGTTTTATCTTCATTAATGGGAACTTTATGAAGGCATGCTTGAACTTGATTGAAACAATGAAAAATTGTGATGAGTAACCCATAGTCATGAAAGTTTCAATGGTATGGAACAGAACACCAAAACCTTGAGTTTGGTCATCAATTGGATGAAATCCAAAAAAATCCTACAAATAGTACATTAACATTCAACAAGGGGTGAAACTCAAAAAACCATCAATTTTTGTGGTAAACTAAGTTCACTTTATCTTCACCCCCCCTCCTTTTTCTTTCCTATGCAACTCAATTGTTGCTACATATATATTCATTATTCATACATGTAACACTACCATAATTACTTTCGAACCTTGTGCATTAAATACAAATTTCATACCTTGATTTAGTAAAATTTCCTGACTTTGTTCATACCACTAGAAGAGGGATTTTAGGATGAAAAGAGATTCCTAGACAAGGTGAAAACAAGGTGCTTTTACCAAAAACTCTAATGTTCTTGATAGTTAGTAATGAAACATTCAAGTTTTGGCATTAATGCAATGACATTACTAACATGTTGGTGACATTAGATTTTTGTTTAATGTGTTTTGTTAATTGTACATCACATTATAACCCACAAATTTTCAACAATTTAAAAAACCAAAAGGTGGTACTTATATAAATAATGCACCTTTTGTATATTGCAAGCAACAATTTATAAAAAGTTGAATTGGAACAAGTTTTAATGATAAAACTACCCTATAAACATGTTAAAAAATGAAACCTTGTAATTTGAATGTTTTGTTTTTGGGAAACTCCTAATCAAGATTGTTAACCTTATTAGATTGTTTGAATTCAATTACTTGGTAAGAACTAAGACTAGATCCAAAGTGATTCAATTTATGGAACGCTTTGACTTGGTTAAAAATATTATTAGGGACATTGGGAAATGTTGAAAACATAACAAGACTATTGGAATAAAGTATAGAACATTGGAGAGATGATGGGAGGATATTAGAAAAGTCAACATTAATGGTAACATGACATGGTATTGCAAACATTAGGATGAAAAACACCACCAAGAATGTTGGTGAGAACAATGTATAAGGAGACAATGAGCATAGTGGGAAGAACATTGAAAAGGGAATTTCTAATCTTTTTAATTTTTTGATTAAAATAACACCAAGAATTGGAAGGGAGATGTTGAAAAATATGCCAAATAATGTTTTTTAAGAAGGCATTTTCCAAGTTTAAAATTTTTTTACATGAAAAACATTCACCACATTTCATTTTAATTTTAATTTTGGGACATTTGTTGCTAATTATTTTAAAATTCTAATAATTTGTTACAAAAATGTTGCCAATTAATGTTACATATTTGTTGGAATGATTGTTAATGATGTTACATCATAAAGCTAGAAAAAAAAAAGATTCATAAGGACATCCATTCTAGCAATGTTATTGTTAGGTAATATGCTACAACATGAAAAGTTTGAAAAATCATTAAATGTTTTGTATATGAGACCAATAGGGTGTAAGAATTTTTTTAAAATAAATTAAATTGCCTTGGTAGCCCAAAACATTGGATGAAAATATATGTAGAATATCAGCAAATTCCATTATGAAATTGTTGTACATAAGATGTTTTTGGACATTTTTTCACTTATGTGCATTAATTTTCAAATTTTGCATATTTGTATTAACTCTTCAATAGGTTTTTATAAATGTAGGTAGATATGAAATCTATTTTTTTCAATGTGAACTTTTGCTTCAAGTATGTGGCAAACATGTTTTGACAAAAATAAAATAGTTATTTTTGATGATCTTGAATATAGATGATCTTTATATTTTAACTTATTCAAATCCATTTCATAATGTAAAAGTAAGTTTGAACATCATATTATCAATTTCAAAAGTACTTGTTGCTTACTTTCCTTATATTAAAGTGTCTCAAATTGTGGTTTCAATTACCATAAACTCAATGGAGGGAAAAAATAAGTCATAATGAAACTCAAAGATATTTTGAATTTATTTTCTTGTATTTATGCCAATTTTTGTTTCAATTTGTTTATGCCACATTTTTCCTCATTGTGAAGGGGGGGCAATCATTTTGTAACATTAATTTAATGTCCACAAATTTCAAAAATAGTTTTAGTTTTTAATAGTTTAGGTAGGATGGATGCTCAAATGATGGCAATAATCTAAGTAAACTTCACTTTGCAAAAAAGTTGGGTTGGATTGATGCATAATTGAAAAGCTTGAACAACTAGAGAAACATAAAAAATACAATGTGCATGAGAAAATATTATGTTTTGCTAAGTTGATCAATTGACAATTAACATCAAGCTAAATTTTGCCAACAAAAATAGTTGGTTTGTTAAGGATTGTGAAATATTCATATAGAAACAAATGAATCACAAATGTTTCAACTTTAAACAAACCACTAGATCAAGCTTGTTTATAGTGTTGAATGTTTGCATTTTGCTAGTGGTTGTATTGTTGGTTGACATTTCTATATGGAACCTACAATTATAGATGTTTAGACACTTAGCAAATAACGTATGCTAAGTCCTCGAACCCAATAATTCACAATTGCTAACGCTTTTATCATCAAAGTTTTGCATAATCTAAGACACCTTGCAATGAGAAGGTTCCTCTTGACTCCACACTTCATTAAGACACATCTAGGTTATAGACATTTGTGCCTTATGCTTAAAGCTCATAACATTATGTGGAAACTTGACACCTCTATGATAAGCAATAGCAAATTGTGAACCATAGTTCACCGTTCTTGAGGTTTATAATTTGTCTTCTCTTGACAAATCACAACACCTAACATCTAGACCATGTCAAGAATTTGAATTTGGCAACACTATCAATGCTAGAGCTCAACATAAAAACTTCCATGCTAATTTTAACAACTACATTAACATGTTCTAACAGTGCATCAAGGTAATGAATCTTGTTGGAGAGTCACTATTGTCACAACATCCATGAAGCACAATTCCCAATGAGAGATGGGGAAAACATGTCACATAAGCTTCACATCAATAATCCTACTTTGAAGAATCACCACAAAGGGGAAAAAAACAACCTTGATAGAACATTAATCTTGAAATCAAACATTCATGGAGACAATGAGTGTGTGAGCAGCATAGCATTGGTTAGTGTTAATGAAATGGAATGACAACAACATGATACTACAAATTGGAAATGCATCTCTTGATTCTTAGATATTACAAGGTCATCTCTAGCCTCCAAGTAAAGGTTTGGTTAGGGACATAATATTCAGATTTGACAATGCAACCACCTCAATTTGTGAATGTGAATAGATACCACGTAGGATTTGTTGCATACCTTTGTCTTACAAAATCCACATTCTCCATCTTATCCATTTTCATCATCTTTCTCCTCATGATCATCAAGTTGGTCCAGAAAAGAATTTTGCCAATGCAAAATGTGCACAACATCCAATTTACAACTTGAATGATGTACCTAACTATATTTGAAGATGCCCACGAACCAAACATCTTTGTTTCACAATTGTGTTGTGGATGTGCATACTTCCAGAAATTTCATAGTTTCATTAGAGGCCACTAAGTTGACCTGAGTTGGGGGGGGATGGGGGGGGTTTACATGGGTCATTTGTGCAAACTTAACATGAAGGCCCAAAAACAAGATGGCTAAGTAGGATGGAGAAAAACTCATTTTTGTCAAATGGGTTTAGGGTAGACTAATTTCGGTAGACTAATTTCCCTTATTGGAAGCATTCTCCTTGTAACAGAGACTGGTCTCTCCCTTGCAAAGCAAAGTATACCAGACTATTCCACAAGTATACTTTGCAAGGATGATGCTCTTAACCATATTCTGAGAAAACTTCTAGAGTCTAACCATTTCTGCCCTTATCCAGAAGCTCAGGGTGAAACATGAGCTCATCGACTAGTAACACATTTTTGAGTTCTTGGTAAATAATTGCAGAGAATTGAAACACTCAAAACACACAATTGGATGGCACTTACAATTGATTTCAGGATCAGGAGGGCCATGAGGTCTTTCTAACATCCTCAAAGGATGAGATAATTCCATTGAGAGACTAAAAAAGAGCCGTCAGCATTCCATGCAACCACTTTTTTTGGGATCCTATCCTCTATTTTCTCTTCCCCTACATCCTCCTTCTGCCAACCCTGTGATGAAGAAAGATGGCAGTGATTTGCAGAGAGATTACCACAGTTGGGTGCTTTCTATCATTAAGGTGCACAAAATGGTCTCCAGGAGCTTTGTCAGGAGCTCCAACACCCATATGTTTCACAGCTAGGATGACTTACCGACCCCATGACCCCAAAAAAAGCTGCTGAACTGGCTGAAATGGTTCCCTCCTACCCTGATCAATACCAGTTTTCTCTCCAAAGAATGACCAGCTAAGATTGTCCCAAACTTGAATGAAAATACAAACCAAAGTGGCTATAGAGAAGCAATCCAGGAACTTTTCTTTGATTCCAAAGTGGAATGTTTCCAATCAAAAACTGCCAATTGATTACGAAGGCTTTCATTGTCATCCATTAGCCGATGTATTCAAGACAGAAGCCTTCTGTTTGTTTTTCAAGTGCCCTCATGCTCACTTTAAGGACCTTAACCTCTTTCCCTTTGG
>Ga0209208_10004372_pt1 | contig 20020 bp, 12 predicted proteins | sample S1TSphfallax_3_FD_187694 | JGI IMG/M metagenome (GOLD analysis project Ga0209208, IMG submission 187694) | Host-associated microbial communities from peat moss isolated from Minnesota, USA - S1T2_Fd - Sphagnum fallax MG (SPAdes) (version 2) | ecosystem: Host-associated > Plants > Peat moss >...
GGAAAGTTGAGCACATGGTAGTTCAACTGTACTGTAGAGAGGGCAGTGCATGTTGTTTGTGTAGCTCCTGAAAGTCAGCTGTGGCGTCCAAGACATTGACTTTCCCTACAAACCTGCTCTCAGGTGGAGATCTGCACATCAGAATGCCCACAAATTGATAGTGCACAACCAGTCAACAAAAGCAATCTACATTCACTGTGCTTCAATGACCTCAACTAGACATTCCCCAGCAGCACTAAAGCAATCAGAAAGACCAAAATTTTCATCACATACAGGAACTTGACTGCTCTCTCAACAGAATGAACTCCTAACAGACGATCCTGATGAATGTCCTTACGAGAAGTCCAAACAGGAAAGAAATTTCAAAAGCAATAAGGGAAATAAGGACTGTAATTGTAGCAATATCTGTAACACAATACCAGATGTCCCAGTTTCCTTAACTCATCTAGGACTTCAAAATCTACTGCAGAATTATGACCTATTGCACTGCCTCAAGGTTTCTGGTTTTGTCACTGGAGTACTGACAAATACATCTGCAAACAGCATAGGAGAACAGGTGCAGACAAAAAGTTCTCAAAATGCTTTAACAATGTATTCCAAGAAAGCAACAAGAACTCATTAAAATCCAATGGAAACCACTCCACACAAGAGCATCAAATGTTTGTATGTACATTATCGTCCAGGAAACAAACTTAAAAAATTGAGCGAGATCTTACCATGTGCACAGCTTGCTCAAAGGTTCTGTACAGATGGTGGAAATTAGTGGAGGAAATCTGGCAAGCTAACCAAAGGAAGGTGTATGTGAAAAGTCCTTTGAGAATACATTCCATCTATCCATGTGCTAGGTGGCCTATGTGGTAACAATAGAGCTTTAATTGCATGGTACAATGACAGGATATGATACATGGTCACTTGGTGGAAGAGAGTGTTGTCATATTGTCCTGGGTCCTTGGATTCTCCTAGCATGAGTCTTGGCATGCCACCAATGACAGTCCCAAAGTTGAGGGCCACACCTTTGAGGAACTGAGATTTCAGGGACAAGTTCCAGAGGCTTGTAGCTATGATTTGAGGCGTTTAGCAGCCTGCATAAAACCTGTGATCACCTGGAACTCATCCATCTCCTGATGCACCCAAGATCCAAGTTGTTAAAAGATGCAACATGCAATGACCATCAACTATACCAGCAATGCAGTATGTGTGAGCTCTTTGTCAAGCACTTTGACAGAAGGATAAAGAAATCAATATGATAAAGCATATGTGACTCCCAGGACCTGCCATGAAAAAACCTTGATACAAGGTTCTCCTTTGGAAGGATCATGTCTGTGTGGAGCATCTCATGATGTTCAAAAAGGTCGATAATGTACACTAGACTATAATGTACTGCAAAGTTGGGAACACTTGCTGCAGGCCCCCATACAATTAGGACTTGTGGCAGATACTGAACACAGAATATACCTCCAGGTCCCTCACTTGTAGTTGACTAGAGAATCCCATGTTAAAGCTCTGTAAAAAAAAGAGGTAGCAGTGGTTTGGTGGAAACACCATCCCATTGCTTGATGGATTGTAGGAAATCCAATTTGCATGGCTCACATTTTGGCAGGTCTGCCTGAGATGGGAGAACACCATGAAGGTTCAAAGCTAATCTTAGGTTCAACAGGTACTTGGAGATATTGTTGACAACCTGGACTCTGATAACTCTACAAATTGCTTTGGCAACTTTACTTTTGACGAGCAGGCAATTGACATATTAGATAGTTATTGAATCTTCGTCCTATGGTCAGAAAGGTGTTCATTGAAACTCAATGGACACTAATCTGGTACTCAAGTGTTAAGTTCTGCATGGGTTTCTACAGTCCAAGTAGGCATGGCCACTTGGCATGCATTTAGACAGGGCAAGGATTCTAGATTGCATAGTATTCAGTTCAACTTGAGGACCAATTTTCTAACAGCTAGTTTGCTTATGGGATCTTCGGAAAGAATGGTGAACCAATTCCATGGGCCCTTCTTCCTACTAGATTACAAGAGAGCTGCCTGAGATGAATGATTGAATCTTTCACATCTGTGAGCCATCCAGCAGAGCAGATTGCTCCACTTGTAGTTCTATAATATCCCATGTATCCCTAGTAAAGCCTATCCTGACTGCAGTTACTCTGAAACCTCAGTCCCCATTTCTCTCAAGATGACAAATCAAAGATGTAGGTTTTTTTTTCCATCTAACCTGTGACATGAAATGTTTGCCAACTGCATCCAAAAGTTGCTGTTTTGAAGAATTTTGACCAACCTCGACCTTTGGGATCATCAATACAAAGATCATGGAAGGGTGTTAGTTCCATCTGATACAATATACAAATAAAATCAGAAGTGCAAAACAAATCCTACATTTTAAATTTGCAGCATGAGGGTCTCAAGTCTCAACATGGAGATCCTATCACAAAACTTCAAACCCATGTCTGTCACCATACACAAAAGCAGCAGGAACTGATCACTGCATTACTCATTAGAATGTGGTAAAAATGATTCTGTATCCTTCTGTGGCAAACCTGTCCTGGACTTGAATCATTCACAGAGAGCATTTATGTCAGATATTGGTTGCATGAACTAATTAGTATTCAGGAGATCATCAACTGAGCTGCAGATCATGTCACTGAATTTTTGCTGTGCTTTTGTCCTCATTCACAGGACTGACACACAGGATGGCACTGTAGAACAGTGCGCATGCAAGTATGAAGTCTGGGGACAGTCCACACTTGATTGGCACTCAATCTGAGCTATTACTCATCCTTTTAAAGTGCATGATCAGATGCGCTTACCAGCTTAAAATGCCTTTGATATCTCCTGAGTGCAGCAGTCTCTAGTTTGCTGAAATCCACTGTCTGCATCCAGAACAGGATAAATAGGAACTAGAGTTTTATCAACTGCAGAGTTGGCACTGCTTCAAACAACAAAAGGACTAAGCAATTTCAAAGACACATTCTCTTCCAGACCAAGTGCGTATCTTTTGGGACACCTTTGCAACTAACCCTAATCAGGTAGCACAACTAAGACTCAGTCCTGTAAAACAATCTTGTATTTGAGGTTCTGTGAGAATGTTGAGAATAAAAAAAAATATCCAAGATTTTGGATACCAGTCCAATGGTGGGGAGTGTTGGACACAATGGCCATTTTTTGAGGTTCTGTGAAAATGTCCCACATTGGCTGTTGCTAGAAAGGGGATGCCATTGCCCCAGACACTTCATCATATATAACAAAGGATTGAATCAACCTTGCTGATGAGCAACATGAGATGAAACCAGTGTATGATCTTGCGTGTGTTATCATACCAGACTTAGGGTTTTGGAAGATCGACTTGTTTCTTCATTGGCATCTCCAGCTTTCTTCTCAATTGAATGCTCAAAGACAGCAGCAGGATGATCAGCCACCGGATCATTACCATCTCTAGCGCTTGCTTGTACAGCAGACTGCACTGTTGACTTTTGATGTTGCCCACAAGTCTTGAATGTTCTTAAGTAGCCATCTTCTGCAGCATGTGCGCACACACACACACATCATCAGGTTTCCCCAACATCAATTTTCTGTGTGATCAAACACTGTTGTTTCATCAAACTCTTGTGTCTACATTGGAGAGCTTGTTGCAAGCTGGTGTTTCCTTGAAAACAGGTCCCTCCATTGTTGATTACCGATTTCTAGGACCTGCAGATGGTACTGTTACCATTGCAGCATCTTGAGAGATCAATCTTAGAATTCCGGCCTTGAATTTGCTCACAAACCTGATCACAACAGGAAATTTCTGTGTGAACCAATGCAGAAAACTTCTTGCGGCGATGGAACCTGACGAGGCCAGAGACGGTAAGAACCGTCAGAGACACAAATATCTTAGAGAATCGCATGCATCAGAGCGCAATTTATAAGAGCGGCGCTTGGAAAAGAGAGTCAGGGAGGTATGCGGTGGACAAACCTAAGCTATTTCCGCTGAAGAACAGATTTTCCTGGATGTCGTCGTCTTCTTCTTCTTCTTCTTGACCTGTGGCAACTTCAATCACGCTCAATGCATTACGCTGCAGTTTTACTTGATCACCGTTTGTGAGCACCTGACCCCGGCAATACACATAAAAAATGCTTTACATTCAAGCAATATTGCTTCCTCTTCAACCTTGGAAGAACAGGAAACACAAGGAAGTGCAGACAGAGTTTTGTGAATATTGAAGGGCTGCGATAATAACGCATAAAAGCCAGAACTGCAAAGCTCTACAGCCTCCAGGTTTCTAAACATACACAACAAGGATTTGCACAGTAGAGCTCATAAGGCCCTTCTGGACCTTAAGCTAGACCTTGCATTCTAGCGTTTTCCGAATTCCTCCCTCATTCCGACGATCGTTCCTCGGTCTAGATTCCGGTCTTGAGAAGAAGTTACAGACAAGCCCGATTTCCTACTCTAGATCTTCCTTCAGATCAAAACATCGGCTACGAAATCGGCAAAAAAATTGGCCGTCGTCGTGTCCAACACTCCCTACCAGTTTTTAAACAAAGGCTTGATCAATAATACCAGCCAGTGCCAGCCACCGAGTCCCACTGCCTTCTTCACCACGCCGTGGTGTCCCAACAACACTGATTTCGTCCGATTGTTGCCGGTCACCAACACTTTGGTATGCCTGGGAAGAACCGCAAGCCCCAGCTCCTCACCGCTTGTATCGTCGCAGCTGCAGCCTGGTGCATAATTATAGGCCGCCTGCTCGCCTTCGTCTGTCTCCAGCATTCCCTCCTCTCCGTATCCAATTCCACCGCTCGCTCACGAACTCCAATTCTCTCTGCACATCCACAACTCTTCTCCACTACAAAAATACACATACAAAAGAAAAAAATTGTTTTAGTCCCGTCGCATTTTTTCTCGTCCATTCCCTCGTCTTTCCCATGCTCTCCAAGCTAGCTCTTCCAATTCCATTTCCAAGCTAGCTCTCTCTCTATCTCTCTCTCTCTATATATATATATGACACATCTTTCAACAATTTTCTTCTCCGGCCCTGATGACGAATTGCGATTCAATCAATGCGGGAAAAAAAAGCATTACAAACTGTTCCTAAGTTTAATAATAAAAACAGGCAAAGGGACTTCCTATGCCACACACAATTGCAACGCAAAACGAGAAATCCGACACCAAAATCGAAGAAGACGACGGGAAACACAACGAAGGAAGCAAAAAGGCAGAGTGCAGAGTGCGACGCAGAGACCGATGCCAGCAAACAACAAGCAGGACGAAAAGGACGGTAAGTAACAGCAGTAAAAAAACAAACAAACAAAAGTAACGGAAGTGAAATGTTTTTTTAAAATTACCATACGTACCACCATTTTTTGTGACGAATTTTCGCCATTTTGCGAAAAGTAAAATTTTAATGAATATTTTGTCACTAATTTCCCTTTTAATTTATTTTTTAATCGCCCAAAAAGAAAGAAATGTATTAGAAATTCGCCAAAAATCGTGGCAACTGCCCCAACAAGGCTACAACATTAAAAGAGTGCTTAAGATTTTTCTACTACAATATTTTGAATATCGCCAAATTTACCTAAATGTTCTCATGGATGATTGTCATGATGTGTAATATCAAAATTTTGAAAAAAAAAAAAAAACACCACTGCTCACTAGTGATAATTTACTTGTTGGTAATAAATTTAATTTAATTTAATTTTTTCCTTTACTTGCTGTTTGAAAACTTTAAATAGATATATAGATGTATATCAATTTTGAATAATTTTGAATAACTTGAATACCTTATAACTTATAGGTGTAATTTAATTAGAACAATTTAAATAGATCATTAAATTATATCAATTCTGAATCATTTAATAATCTATTTAAATTATTATAATAAATTACAATTATTCAAAATAATTTAAATTAAAAATAATAACTTTCGAAACTTGAGTTTTCATAAAACCAAAAATATGTGACTAAGAAAAAACAACCTCTTTTCCTTTTAGGGTTCTTTTGTTGTAGTTAATTTTTAGTCTCTTCTTCTTTGCAACGTTGGTGGGTAAGTGATGAAGATGAGCTCCTTGTTTGTTTTGTTGTGGGCATTTTGTCCAATTAGGTTATTGGAGATGAGCTTTGTTCCCCAAGCTTGGTGTTTGATAGTTTTTGTCTAATTGGGGTGATCATGAAGATGAAGATGAACATTTTTCTCTTAGTTTTGTTGTGGTTACTTTTGTCCAAATTGGGTGATAAAGAGCTTCTTCTATGAATATGAGTTGTTTTGCATTGTGTACTTCATTTTTTTGGGTTAGACTTGGGGTGATGAAGAGAGCTTCTTCGTGTAACCTTTCTTTTGATGCTTCTTTGATTGGAAGCCCATGCGGTTTAGGAAGCCATCTCAAAAATGGTTGGGTGATGAAAAGTGTTTTCAAGTTTTGTTGTGGGTAATTTGTCCAATTTGGGTGATGAAGATGAGAGAGATTCTTCTCATAGCTTTGTTGTGGGTACTTTTGTTGAGTGTGGGTGACAAGAGCTTCTTCTCCTAATAGCTTTGTAATGTGTACTCGTTGTCAAAGGTGGTAGATGAAGAGTTTCTTCTTCTCCTAGTAGTAACTTTGCAATGTGTACTTGTTGTCCAAGGTGCTTGACAAAGAGCAAGTCTTCTTCATTCAAGGTTTCTCTTTATGCTTCTTTCATTGAAAGATAGGGTATTTTGAAGGCGGTTATTTCTAGTGCTCTTATATTTGGAGTTTAGCCATCTCAAGACTTATGCTCATTTTTATTAATGGTTCATGGTGTTTAATGTCACTTTACCATTTTTTAATATTGATGCAAGATGGAATAGTTAAATTGAACATCAAAATAGATAATTTAATTTTGAGGGTTATACATTCATAATGGTGACTTATTTTAATAGTGGCATTGGATAATTTTGATGAATTAGGGAATTAAAAAAAAGAAAAAAAACCATTGATTGTCTTGTCTTTCCCTTTGCTATGCTTGTTGCAAAGTAGTCTTCATTTTAATTTTATTTGTTGACATCACTCCGCTTGCCTTTGCCTTTTGGAAGTGCAAAGGGGTGACATAATTTTGTATTTTATTTTGCATCCACATTTATTCATTTATACCAATCATCTTGCTGAGTTTAAGTGTACCAAAAGTGAACATTTTCAATTAGTTTTGTCAAATTAACATCACCAACCTATTGTGAAATAACAAGGGAAAATTTGATAACCTTATAAACATCAAAATGGATAAATATAGTAAACTATTGCATTCTCTTTTTTTAAATAAATTTTTTGAAAAATAAAATCTCAAATAAACTTCTCTTTATGTAAGATTCTAGCTACCCTTGACTAACCCCCCTAGACCTTACAACCTTATAGTTGACATAAGCTTCAATGGGTATCTTTTATTACCTTAAGTGGTTTTATATGAGGTTTTTTGTAAAAAAAGAAGGTGGTTCTCCAAGAGTTGGTTATCACCCAATGAGAACCTAGGGGGCAATTTTCAATCAAGTAATATTATTAAGCATGATATTCTTTGGTTTTCATGGTGAGAATTGGTAGGAAAATTTAGTTGATTCTCACCTTGATTTTGATTTAATTGTCAACATCAATTCTTACCACACAATAGAGGTTAGTTCATGCCTAAAGATAGACTAACCTTGTAATAACTTCAATCCATAACCTTATCATGTTTGACTCCCTTTCACACTATCGAGCTACTATCTTATTTTTTATTATTACCTCAACATTACTTTTGTTCATAGATAGGAGTAATAATGTCACCTATTAATACACAAGAGCCAATGGGCTATCTTCATTCATGATTTTCTTTTGTGTTAGAGGAAAAGAAACATAAAACTTTTTATTTTCATTTTATCTTTTATTGTTTCTCCTATTTGAATTGACTTTGTCTCAATCTTTCAACTTTGCCCCAACATTTCATTTTGTTCTTCACCTTTTGGTCCAACGGTTCACATTGTTTTGATTTTTTGTTCCAACATTGCTCCCAGAATCTATGGTTGCACATCTCATTATATTTTGACTCTACTCTCATAGTTGCAATGTTGCAACATTACATTCTCTATTTTTTTTATAACATCAACCCTTTAGTGTTTAATTAAACTTGTTTTTGTTTGCAACATTAAATGTCTAGTTTTATTTATAACATTGACCTTCATTCTTTGTAAAATGTTCATTTGTGCATGAATTTGCTACAACATTGCATTGCATGGTTTTTTTTTTGTTTGATTTGCAACATTTGATTGCACATCTATGTTATTCATAATGTCAACCTTTGAACTATTTGTATAATGTTCATTTGCTTTCTTTGTTATCTCTTTGCTTAACATCTTGCACTTTGTTGTATTTTCTTTGTAGTTGATTTGTGTAATGTCTTTTTATGCTCATTGTCAACTTTTTTTGTTGAAAATAATAAAACCACTAAAAATCATTTTGCTTACACATTTTTTGTAACTTTTAATCCAAGCACAAGATCTTTTGATCTTTAACCATTTGCATTTGGAAGTTGCATGCAACTTTGATTACGGTGAAAATTGTAGCCATTTTCTTTTATTGGAAAATAATAATAATAATAAGTATGTGTTTGAAACAATGGTTAATGCATTATTATTCCATAACTACATGATTTCTTGTCTTTATGAAATGTTGTTGAATGAAGAATTAAGTTATTGGGTTAAAGCAAGGCCAATCATCACAAATTCATAGGCTTCATGGATTTGGAACAAATCCATGCGAAATCTATTATTTCATAGGTTTGTATCGTTTACACATGAATGTCATGCATTATTAAAACACAAAAGTTTTATGCACAACTTTCATATGTAAACAATACGAATAGACACACAACATTTGTGTTTAAACAATGCACATGACATTGATGTTCAAACATTACAAATAAATGAATGACATCCATGTCTATTTCATACAAACCTATGAAAAACAATTTGCACGCAACTGCTATCGCCAAATCATGACACGTAAAGTTTGTGATTATGATTTAGTACTCATAGTTTCTTATGATTCAATATGATGACAAAATGTGAATTGAAAACTTTTAGCTTGGTAGGTCCTATGTGCTTAACAATTGACAAACTAAAACACAAAATGGAATTGGGATACAAAATATAGGTGCACAATGCTTGTGAGCATTAAGGGAGCTTACTTGTTATAAAAAATAACACATACATTTAAATATTTGTAATTTAACTTGAGTTTTTTGCCATTGGAAAATTGATAGTTCATTTAAAGTTGTGTGGCTATTCATGATGTAAATGAAGTTTACAAGGGTCAAATTTGATGGTTTGAAAGTGAAAGTTTGCTACACATCATGGAAGGATTCAAGGAATTGTTGGGCTTGCTAAGTATATAAAAGGCCATTGACATGGTTCATATTCACATCCATAAGGAAAAAATAATGTTTTTGTAGGAGATTACTATTCTTTCAAATATAAAATTTATTGGTGACAATTATAGGACATTGTTGATCACAAGAAATAATTTCTTAATTTTTTGTGAGGGCACCAAGATATATGGATGATGCAAAAGTCTTTTGATGTTTATTTTCAATTTACCAAAAAGCTATGTGGGAGGATCTTTTCAAGAAATGGTATTCCCATGAAGGCATCAAATCATATGTGATTAAGGAAAAGGGCCCTATATGTTGCTTCCATGGTTAATGGTACCTCATAAGCAAACAAAATTTCAACATTATATTTTGGAAGCTTTATACAACAAACGATTTCCCTACAAAACTTATAATGTAAAATAAATTTTGCATCTTAAAGAAAACCTTCTAGTCCAATTAACATTTTTTTCCCTCTTAAATGTGGACATTCCTATCACGTGTTACATAAGATGATACTAAATGAAAATGATGTAAACATTGATGAATTGATGTTTAAATTGGATATGAAGAATGTGTTATAAACAACCAAACATGGTGATGTGAGAATGGTTTATGAGCAAAGGATTCAAAATGATTAAGTAAATGACATTGAACCTATGTTGCAAGGGAGGAGATCCCAAGGAATCAATGAATTGCATGAGAGATATATCTAATGGTTAATCAAATATCCCAAAATCATGGACATGATTAACAAGATGCACATAGCTTTATTTCCTTTGATCATTGAACAATTAATTGGTTCATATCGATAATGCATTAAAAATGACCTAGTACATCAAAATTGAAAAGTGATAATACAATTTAAACACGAACTAAAATGAAATTAAAATTTGTCAAGTGATTTAGCTGAAATTGACTATTCATGAATCATTCAAAAAAATTGTAATTTCTTGTAATTTATATGATGAAACACAATTCATTCTATGTTCATTCTATGAAATTTCTCTTGTTTCACATGGCTAAAAACATGCAAGTTGTGAACTAGTAATTTGTCTTCTAAATATTTTTAAAAACTAGGTAAACCAACTTGTGTAGGTAGGAGTGCAAGTTTGATCTTTCATGAATGCATGATACATTGTGATACTTAGGTTTGATAACATATTCACAAAAAAATTGTTCATTTGATAAACTTTCTTGCCATTTGAAATAGCATATATGTTATTTGAAATTGTGATCATGAAACTTGAAATAGTGTTGCTCAATTTCAAGTTGAATGACATTTATCTTGTCCATTACATCTAAAAATACATTGTTGTTCTTGTTGGTAGACTCAATGATAAGAAAGAAAACACTATTGTTTTTTTTTAAAACTCTTGTGTTGACAAGTGTAAATGTTGTAAGAGTATTATTGACAAGATTGATGAGGACAATAGAGGCTTGGTTAGAGCTTGGGAGTGGTTTTGAATCTTGATATACATTCATGCAATTTAATAGTCATGCATTTTTTAAAAATTATGTAATTGGATCTTGAGTTTTGTGCACATTGTCCTATTATTGAAAGTTTTCATTATCATCTTGAATTTCTTACATAGGTGGTCTATAAATTGTATGACCTTTAACATTCATGTCCCTAACATGCAAAGGAAAAATGAATGTATTCTTTCCCTTGAAAGGCTTCAATTTGGTCATAATATTTTTTGTTGAATTGATGAGGTAAATGGAACCTTTTATTCAAATAATAAATCCCAAAACATGTTTGAATTTCAGTTCTTTTGTGATAATCAATAATTTTTTTGTAATCAAAATTGAAGTTGCTTGATTTTAGATGTTTGTAGGAAACAAGTGTTACAACTTCAATATGATCCCAATGTTGTTGATGAGGAATTGTAATTTTCCACTTCTACGACTATGCTTTATTTGCCACCACCTTAACCTTTTCTTCCACCACTTGTTAACATGTATTTTTTTAAACTTATTTTTCCATGTGAATTTGATCATGTTTGCATTCATGTCCACCAATTTGCACTTGCTTGAAAACTTTTTCCTTCTTGTGCTCCTTAACAATTTGTTCATGTGAATGTCCTTGCACACACATTTGTGCCTATGTGTGTTACTATTTGTGAATTTCCTCATGCCTACCCATTTGTTCCTAGTTGTGGAAATGCAACTACTAGCAATTGTGTATGACAATTCATTGCCATGAAAATTGAATTTTTTTGTCACAATTATCACAAGGCATGAAAAATATCTATACAAAGGGATTTTCAAATGACCAATATGAATGATGACAAAAGCAAGTTCGATTTTAACATAGAGCACAAAAATCAAGACAAGAACACATAATATGTAAAATGTAGGTTCAAATGAAATTTTATGTCAAGGATAAGACAAATATATAACTTTAAGAAAATTATATGGATTCAACAACAAACGATAATTAAATGATTTTATTGCTTGAACAATGCATGATGCAATGAAATCATGGACTAAGAATACATAGATCACAACTTGCATTAATGAGATTGAAAAGGTGATTTTTTGGTACATTTACTTAAATTAATTACCCAGTGGAACCTTCTTGAAGTTCATCAAACAATTAGAAAGTTTCACCAACTAAGCATTTTATAAGTTTTTACTAAATAACCTTCTAAAAACTTTTGTTAAACATTTAAATAAATAAAAATAGCCAACTATTTTTAAAATGTTTTGATGTACAAAAACAATTTGTTTTTCATCAACTTATCTTTTAAAAACTTCCACTAATTACATTTTTAACAAAATGTATCAATTATTTTTCTATAATTTTTTGTTACTCATATTTTTTTTAAACATATTCTTCAAGGATTTTTCTAGAAATATTTTTTTTGCATAATGTTTGTGACATTTTATTATGGTCAAATGTGAAAACATGGAAATAACATAATCATTAAACAAAATCTTGTATTGTACAACCATCTAATTTACGACTTTTTGTCATTAAGTTGTAATTATGTTTTGTTATTTTTATAATTACTCACCATCCTTTTCAATTCATTACTATTATTGTGATTATGATGCAATTAATTTGTGACTACTAACTTTTCCATTTTTCCATGTTGATTAATTTTTTGGGTTTTTGAGTTTTTCATTCTAGAAGAGGCCTTTACACTATTAAAAATTGTAGGCTATTCCATTGTGCATTCCACCCATTGTTGAATGGAAATATCAAAAACCACTTTAATGATTTGGGATTTTGTCCCAATGGACATTGCCAGCAAACATGTCACATGTGGCAACATTTCTACTAGCAATTCCACCCAACAATTTGTTTAGTGGTTGCTCGTGCATTTCCATTAAACATTCCACTATGCATTTCCATTCATCATCCACGCATCAATATGTAATGGTTTTGGGCGTTAATATATATACATTTATGCTCAATGTATGGTCAACATACGATCAATTTATGATCAACATTCGGTCAACATACAACATGCAAAAGTCAACATAGACACATATGTACGGTCAACATATGACTCATATATGATCAATATACGATTCATATACGGTCAACATATGGCTGAAATATAATTATTGGTATCGAGGTTTGAACATTTGTTTCCTTGAATACCATCCAAGGTCTTTGCCATCCAACAACCATCTTACATTGTAATAAAACATGTCAAATATTACATATATTCAATTACAAGTTAAAATGCACGTGCATTTTATTATGCATTATGCAATGCATTTCAATTGTGCATTGTGCATTTCCACTATGCAATTTCAATTGTACATTTCCACTTTGCAATTTTCACATTGCAATTTCCACTCTATAGTTTTCACTATGCATTTCCACCTTGCAATTTGCACCATGCATTTCCACTATCAATTTATATTGTATGTTTTTAATATGCATTTCATTAGGTAATTTTCATTCTACATTTCCACTTTGCAATTTCCACTTTATAACTTCCACTATGCATTTCCATTATGGAATTTCCACTTTGCATTTTGATTTATCCATGGAGTTTCAAACTTCAAGTGAAAATTTTGTGAATGAACATAAAAAATAATTCAAAATTTTATGGGAATTCCATAAAACAAAAAATAGTTTGTTTACCTTACTCCCATCAAGCTCAGTAGCACATAGATGGGAATGCAATTCAATAAAAAGTTTCAACTAAACATCCATTACAATGGAAATTGAGGTCAAATCCACCCATGATGTTGTTTCATACTAGTGTTTCCACTCAACAACCAATTGGGTGGTTGGCTTCAATGGAATATTAAGGATGTAGTTTTTGATAGTGTTATATCAAATTAGTTACAAAAGTAGTTGCAATTTGGTTACCTTTATGTGGTGTACCTATATTTTGATGTACATTATGGTGTGTTGGAATATATTAAGGTATATTCATAGGCTATGGTATATTTAAGGCATGTTAACTATACATTTTGGATACATTGTGAGTGGGTTAGGTAGGTCAAGAAAGTAGTTAAATAAATAGGTATATGAATAGTTAAGTAGCTATGTAAATAACTAGTTAAATTAGGTTAGTTATTTAGTAAGCAAGATAGGTACATAAGAAAACAAGGTTATTAACTATTACATATATATAATACTTAATATGTAATAGTTATGATCAATTAAAAGTATTATTATTATTTATTATTTATTATTTATAATTATTTCATTGTTAATTATTTGATCATTAATAATTAATAGGTAGAAAAAATATTTATTAGCTACAAATAATAAGTAATAAATAAATTTTTATCAATTACTGATGGTTTTTAGTTTTGTCAAGATTTAGACAAATTTAAATGTTGTTATATTTTAAATTTGCCAAAGTTTAGTCAACTTTCAATTTTGTCATGGCTTAATCAAATTTTAATTTATCCAATGTTTAACCAAGGTTTAGCCAAGGTTTAGTCAATTTTAAATTTACTTGAGGTTCAAATAAAATTTACCTAAATTTGAATTCCATTAAAATTTTGTGAACGTTTTGCCAAATTTTTGTTTAACCAATGTTTAATTAATGTTTAACCAAATGTTAATTTAATCAAGCTTGAACCAAATTTTAGTCAAATTTTGTTTGATTAAGGTTTAACCAATGTTTAATTAAATGTTTTAGCCAATGATCACCCAATTTTTAATTTTGCTAATGTGTGCATTGTTTAAACACAAATGTCATATGCATGTTCGTATTGTTTAGACACAAATGTTGTGGAACTAACTTTCGTGTTTAAATAATGTATGACATTTGTGTGTAAATAATATGAACCCATGAAATAATAGATTTTGCACGGATTTGAAATGAACCCATGAAGCCTATAAATTTGTGAATTGTAGATCGTATGTATTTCACATCAAGACATCACAAGTAAAAAAAAAATGTGATCATTTATATAAGAATAATATATAATATATATTCATGTCATTTTTACATGGCAAATCCCATGGATTTTGCATTGACATATTGTTTTATGATTTCCACTAGTAAACAAATTATCTTTGTGTCTTATGTAATTGCACATGTTGCATGCAACTAAAAATAATTGCATGTGACATTTTTAGTTGCATAAGACACTTGCAGTTGCATAAAACAAGTTGTAAAAAATAATTTATATTCTAATGTTTGCACAATTTTTATTGATTTTTTATGATATTGTAAGTTTGTGATGAGGTAGTAAACTAGGTTAATAGGTAGTAAGCTATATTAGGTATTTGTTGATAGAAAATATTTGAAGTTAATTAAGTTAATATTAATCACAAACTTCCAATATCACTAGATTTCAATAAAATTCATACGAAAATCGTAAAACAATATATTCATGTTAAATCTATGTGTTTCAAAGTATAAAAATGGCAGGAAATATATATATATATATATATATATATATATATTACTTTTATGTAAAAAAATAAAACTTACTAAGTTTCATAGGTTTGTAAAAATTTTGTGTGAAATTTAATTTTCATAGGTTCATATAAAAATTGCACGAATTCCATGCTATGGTCAATATGAATGATATTTGTATGTATTCAATATTTTAAATATTCAAATGGATGAAACATTGTTTTTGAATGACATATGTGAATGGTCATGTTTAATACACAAAAATCGCATAGTTTTATCCAAAATTACATCATGAAAATTGCATAGATTTAGTTTAAATGAAAACTATACGTATTTCACATCAAAATATCACAAGCAAAAAAGACATATCATTTATATTAAAACAATATGTATATTTTTCATGCCATTTTTACATGTTGAAACACATGGATGTTACATAAACATATTTTTATGATTTTCACACGGATTCTATTGACATTTTGTGATATTGTAAATTTGTGATGTACTTACATAAATTGAAATTTCAATTTTTTAAATGTCATGTGACATATTTCAATTATGCCAAGTGAATGTTTTTGATTACATCAAGTGGCAATATGTAAATGGGCTATATTTTAGTTACAATAATGGGGATTAGTTACAAATTGTAAATGAATGGTCAAAAAATGAGGTTGTATATGTTGACGACATACATCATCCATGTGAAATGTATCAACATCATGATGAGTCATAATATGTAACCAAATGTTGGATGCGACTTCATTTATGCAAGTAATGGATTTTTAGTTGCATGTGTTGATTATACAATCATAAATTACAATCACAAATTGACATTTTTCCTTTATTAACATAAAGTTGTGTTGCAAGATCTTACCTTAAATAATGTTGGATAGATCAAAATTAATGAAGATACTTACATTTATTTATACATTGTTTTGGATTTAGTTCAAGGAAAAATAATTTTTGTTTCAAAATATCTTTAAATATTTCAAAATATCTCAAAGAACCTTTTAGGCATGTTCCATGATTACATTAAGAATTTATTAGTAGTGAATGAAATGATGAAACATACATCCATTAACAAATCCATCCATGATGATGTTGGCAATGGTGTCACCAATGATGTTGACAATGATGGTTGTCATGATGATGGTAATGATGTTGACAAATTATTGGGGGATGCCATCCATGACAACAATTGAATTTCATTGTGATGGAGTGATGAACGTCTACCACTAGAATGATGGAGCTTTATTAATTTCTAGTATGTGTAAGCACGCAAAATTAAGTTGGTGGGTGATCCTTATTCAAAATGTAAGAGTATATTTTGAATTTTTTCATTATAGACAAATTTCAATAATGCCATAATTTTTGGGATGTACTTGTTTTATCAAGTAACCATATAGAGTCATGCTTAATGTCACAATTTGTTAAAAATAACATAATAGGTGATACACTTCAACTATCTATTAAGCTACATGTGTACATGTGGACAATGTCATGTTAACAACAATTTAACAACTTTGGTATTTATAGGGGTGAATGATTTCAAATTCCAATGACAAAATTTTGAGGAGCTTGTATATGGGTGATTTTGCATAATCTTTCAAAGGTTCATAGAGTCTATTGTATGGTTGTCTTTAGACAATTCTAAAGACAATTATAGAAACAACTCATAACTGCTTCATCATTTCCCAAGTTAACTACTTCATTTCTTAATAACTACTTTACTCTTTTCCCCTACCCACCAATAGGGATATGAAGAAAAATCCTATTTCATTTTCAAGCTTAACTACCTCATTTTTTGTGTTAATAACTACCTCCTTCTTTTACCTTACCCACCATGGATATAATGTTTAATATAATTTAAATTAAGTTTGAAATTGATATAAATAACAAGGAGATATTGAAAACCAAATGGGAACATGATAAGAAAAAAAAAAGGTTGAACGTCATTCGTATTGCATAACAACGCAAAACCCAAATGATTTTTAAAAAGTTATTCTAAAATTGTTGGAACTCAATGGTTTCAAATTGGGGTTGTTTAAACCAATTCCTTTCAATATTAATTTTGTTTCATCAATCAATGTTAATAATCAATAGCAAGTATGGTATTAAAAAAAAAAAAAAACCAACTCATTGCATAATTATTCTATTCTTTATGATAGGTTCAAACTTCAAATTAAAAGCTCCCTTATTGACTCTCATGATCTAGATGCACGCACTTATATGGAATGTGTCTTCCATCATGTGCACACATAATATTCCATCTATGTCATTCACATGTTGCGTCAAGTTTGAGCCAAAAATTTATGCCCAAATCCTACACTAATGTTACATTGTCTCTACCTTGTGGGTAGAGTCAATAGATTACAAAAATGTATGTAAAAAAAATTGCATATGATTTTTGAATATATGAGAAAAAGAATGTTCATCAAGGAAAACAATTCAAATTTAATTTGTTAAAAATATTTATTGCCCGTTTGAACAACATTTGTAATTCACATGATATAAATATAAGCTTTTAAACAGATGCATTGTAATATTTTGCCAAAATTGAACACCATTAATGCAAAGCAAATAAAAAATTGTTGTCATATTCCATGTGAAAATTTAGTTCAAGAGTTCAAAATTATATTAAGTACCACTAGTTTGTTCAACATTTTAATCATTTCTTCCATACATATTCCAAAAGCAAATCAGAGAATATTTAGCTTTTGACAACAATTGAGTTTCACATGTTCACATCTAACATTGAATCTCATTCAAAATGTGACTTTTGATGAAATTTATCAAATAGGTAAATATGATATAAGGAAGGGAGAGAAAAAAACAATTATTTGGTTTGATCATAAGATACCATCACTACCAAATGATGTAATTATAAGACAATGTCATTATTGAATATAAATATAAGTACAATAGTATAATTGCAAGAAGTGATTATGGTGCATGATATCAACTATAGGTGTTACAAGTGCAAGATACTAGTTATAACCATCATTAAGGATGTTACTTTGAATTGTAGAGATTTCTTATTCATATGGATTCTTCTTAGATTTGTATACAAAGTTGGACACCAATATAAAAAAATACAGAGATATAATAACATTATGTTCATAAACATATATAGATGTTCTAGATTGAAAATAAATTAAAATAACACATAAATGAAAAGATCTTCATATTATATAGTCAATGTGAAATTTCTTGTCACAAGCCACGACAGCAAATTGCCCATTTTTCCAATTATATGTTTTGCCACTAAATTGCAACTAAGCCATTATTATTTTTTCAGAAAATTCCATGTTTGAAACAAGGCCCAACTAAGATAGTTGTGACTACAACTATGCCACAATCCAATTAGCTCTGACTAATGTGTTCAAGTGGAATATTTAAAATCTTCTTTCATTGATTATTGTGTGGTGGCATTACAATTTGCATTTGTGTGATTCCTAGATGATGTGACAAGATGATGTGTTGTCATTTAAGTTGGGCTTTCAACTATATTGATGAGTTACATTGTAAGAAAAATGTTTACATCTCAGCTTGGATGAATGAAAAACATTGTTTTCAAATCTAGTTGGCTTAAATAGCTTAGTTACACACATGGGAAAAAAATGAATGGCCACAATCAAATTTGGTTGGTTGTGGATGGCCCAAATCAACTATAATTACCTTTGATTTGTTTAGGTTAATTGCTTTTGGTTGGTGAGTGGCAATTTGTTTTTGGAATGACCATGATTAATTTTAATTGGTGTTGGATAACCTAAATCAAACCCAATCAATTTGGCTTATCCACCCTAGTCATTTTTTATTGATCATTTGGGAGAAACTTGAATATCCATGATCAATTCCAATTAGTTGACCTCGGAGGGCCCAAATAAAATCTAGTCAGCTCATCCTATCCAACCCAATTGTTTTTTTGTTAATTGCCCCCCTTAAAAACCTTGAATGGCCATGATCAATTCTAATTGACCATGGACAACCCATATCAAATCCAAATAACTTGTTTTGTCCACCTTAATCACTTTTAATTAGTTATTTGAATTTTTTTAAAAATGGCCACAATTAATTCCAATTGGCTTTGGACAACCCAAATCAAATATAGTTAGCTTGGCCTAATATCCACCCCAATTGCTTTCAATTAGTTGCCCAAATTTTATTTTAAAAAATTAAATGGCCATAATCATTCTAGTCAACTTTAGATAGCCCAAATAAAATCCAATCACTTTGGCATATCCAATCTAATAATTGAAAAAATAAAAGTATTTCAAATGGTCATAATCTATTTATAATAGTCCTTGGATAGGTTGGATCAATTTTAGTCCAACGAACAAGATTAAATCCAATTGGCCTTGGATTACCAAGATCAAATCAAGAAATCAAATTGCCCTCATGCCCAACTTGGAATAATTGCAACGTAGTTGGATTAATGACCAAAAAATGGATGGATGATAGTCCACGTTGGACAATTATGTCAATAAACCTCTTATATTAGTTGAAAATGAAATACAATTAGACCAATATGGTTGGTGCAACTAGTCCATGTTGCGACTTGTCAATGCCAAGTTTTTTTGATATAAAATTGCAAGAAATCTTGAAAAGTTGCAAGTTGTCACTTGTAATTGATCTAACTATAAATTGATTGTGAATCAATTGTGATGTAATTGTAATACCTAGTTGCAAAATCATGAATTTGTTGTAGTGAGCTCATTGGCTTTTCCTTATCCATTTAAACATTAAAATCAAGTTTTACACTACATGTAAATAACAATTTTTTGGTGCAAAATTTCACCAAAATGGAATTTCTTTTTGGGTTGCTACTCATACCAAGGAA
>Ga0209208_10004373_pt1 | contig 20019 bp, 10 predicted proteins | sample S1TSphfallax_3_FD_187694 | JGI IMG/M metagenome (GOLD analysis project Ga0209208, IMG submission 187694) | Host-associated microbial communities from peat moss isolated from Minnesota, USA - S1T2_Fd - Sphagnum fallax MG (SPAdes) (version 2) | ecosystem: Host-associated > Plants > Peat moss >...
TTTCTCCAAACTTCAAACTTGCATCCAAATAAAAATATATATAAAACAATAATAAAAATAGAAAATACATAAAAATAAAAATAAAAAAGTTAAAAGTTTCTAAAAGATGAACCAAGGTGGCCGAAGGTCACGGGCACCCACTAGTCACTATTATGGATGGTCTATCGTTCAAAACCTGACAATTGAACTTTTTGATTTTATTAAAAATTTGACACAAACAATAAATATTTTTTCAAAAGTGCGACAAAATAAAAAAAATTTAATTTATGCTGAAATGATAAAAGTACCACAACAATCCTTCATATAGTTGTTCATTGATAATTCTCATTAATTGGAATTTGAAGGATCATATGAAAACCTAACTATTTCGATCTTTTTTATAATAATTACCTCTTTCTTTTAAAATAAATAAATAATCTCATTCTTTTTCTCTACCCACTAACATGGATATTAAAAAAACAACTTAATAGATGCCTTTTCATGTTCATAATATTTATATTATTTACTAATAACTCTTCTTTTTTATCAATAATAAAATAAGGATGGACTATTGAAAACCATATGGAAACAAAAAAAAGAGGAAAAAAAAAGAAAAAAAAAGTTGAAGCAACTTGAAGCCCAAGTTCATAGTGTGTACATTCTTTCCCTTCACGTAAAAGAGGAAAGAGGTTAGCATTGAAGTGGGCAGGTACTAGAGTTTGCTGGTCCCACTTCTTTTACTACAGCACCGCCTCATCTTTATGTCACGTAAAGCGCGCGTGGTAACGCCACGCCATCTACACCATTCCGATAAGCGTCTAGGGAATCGAACGGCCGGAAAGCCTCCCGCACGGTAGTAAGCGCAGTTTCAGAAAGTTAGGGTTTGGCGCTCACAAGGGGTTTGTGCTCGCCTCCATCGCTCTTGTTTCTCTTCTCTCTTTCTCTCTCGCCCGCGATCTCGTTTTCCCTTTTCCATATCTCTCTCAACCCTTCCAGTGTATTGTATGCTGCTGTTTTCTGTGCCTGCAGGTCTATAGGAGGCGCGGAGTGATCTTGCGCCGGTCTTTTGTCTACCATGGCGACTTTCGCCAAGCCCGAGAATGCCCTCAAGCGCGCGGAAGGTAGGATTTCAAAGCAATACCATATGTGTTTTCGTTAGGTTGTGCTTCCGCATGCCTCTTTTCTTTCTTTCTTCCTGGTGCTGCGTTGATTTTTTTTGGGGGCTTTCCTACTCGTCGCATTCGGGTTTTGTTAGTTGCAAGTGGTGGCCACTGGCGTAGAATGATTGTTGAAGTGAGAATACAGTTTTTCTGTCAAACGTTTTCGTAACTTCTGCGAGGATTTTTTTCTACAATTGTTACCCGTTGAGTCATTGTGTTCTATACTGATTGCGGTGGCTGACTAGAGATCTGTACAAGCGGCACTGATCGGTTAAAGTGTCTTGCATGAGAGGGCGCTGCTTGTGCTCGAAACGAGTATCTTTTTCTTGCCTTGGATCAGATTCCAGTTAATGCTCGGGTGGCTGAGTTTGTTAGGGGACACATCTTAGACGCCGGCCGGCCGGCCACAGACGCTAATCCCGCTCCTGCTGGAGAAATTAGATAGGAAACCAAACACGAAAGGCGCGTTGTTAACTATGCGAGAAGTTATAAGAAATCTCAGTAGTTGGAGTGTGATGGCACTCTACTTACATGTCAAATCATGCTTCACACTACAAGACCTTAGCATGAGATGATAGGCTCTCGCAATGCTTGACTTCAGGCTGTAACCCTAAATTCGTTGACCTGGTCCTCTACGAGTTCTACATGCACTCATGATGTAGCAAGGCTTGCAGAGCTAATCTAGGGGAAGGAATTAGTGTCCAAATATTGAGGAGTGGATTAGGTTCTTCTGGTTTAGAATTGAGATCATGGTGTAGGAATGTGATGCTGCTTCAAAAAACAGTTCTTTGTTTTTAGTGTTTGATGTTTTTGAGAAAGGGTGCCAGTGGAAATGTTCAATAGGTTCTACTCATGACATTCAGAAGCTGTTACTTACTGAATTTTGGATCATGGGGCTCTAATTTGTTGCTTTGGCCTATCAAATTTGTGAACTTATCATGATGGACACTAGGTTGTATTGACTGGACTTTTTCTGCATCTTTTGCACATTGATGACATTTTGCCATCTATCTGGGACAGGTTTGAAATCTAAACATTGGTTTAGGTCAGGGTGGCGGTTTTAGCTGATGGGCTTCTCTCATGTGGTTGCAGAGTTGATGAATGTTGGCCAGAAGCAGGCAGCATTGCAAGCTCTTCATGACCTGATTACTTCAAAGAGATACCGGGCATGGCAGAAAACACTCGAGAGAATTATGTTCAAGTATGTGGAGCTGTGTGTGGACATGAAGAAGGGAAGGTTTGCAAAAGATGGCCTCATCCAGTACCGTATTGTGTGCCAGCAAGTGAATGTGAGTTCACTGGAGGAGGTGATCAAGTATTTCTTGCAACTGTCCAGTGAGCGGGCAGAGCAAGCACAGGCTCAAGCAGCTGAAGTGACCCTGGATGTTGAAGATTTGGAGGCAGAGAAGAGGCCTGAAGATTTAATGATGAGCTATGTGAGTGGGGAGAAGGGAAAGGAGCGCTCTGATCGTGAGCTTGTTACACCCTGGTTCAAGTTCTTATGGGAGACATACCGAACTGTCCTGGAGATTCTTCGGAACAACTCCAAGCTTGAGTCTTTGTATGCAGTATGTCTTTTATCTCCTTCTATATTGGCTTATGTCCAGACCAGCCTGAAACCCTAAGGCTCTGAAATGTATTTCTGTAGTTCTGTTCTAGGACTACAATGTAATACCTTTGAACTTTACAAATGATTAAGTAGGGTTGGGTCTGAATGTCTAAGTTAGCAAATGAGATTCACATTAACTATGCAGAATCTGACAAGCTCTTCCTTGTTGACAGATGACAGCTCACCGTGCATTCCAATTTTGCTTACAATACAAGCGAACTACTGAGTTTCGGCGCCTATGTGAAATTCTCCGCAACCACTTGATGAACCTTAACAAGTACAGAGATCAGAGGGATAGACCTGATCTGACTCAACCAGAAAGCTTGCAGCTGTACCTTGAAACCAGATTTGAGCAACTTAAGGTTGCCACAGAGCTGGAGCTATGGCAGGTAATATTTTTTCTGGGATGTGATGTAAACTCTGCTTGCACACAGATGCTTGTAGATTCCTGTAGCAGTATAAATATCCTTGGGTTTTGCTCAAAATGTTCAACAAAGGTGCTTAATACTGGTTGTGAAACTCTGTACAATGAATAATCACTTCGTATGTGTGATCTGCAGGAGGCATTCCGTTCAATTGAGGATATCCATGGACTGATGTCAATGGTGAAAAAAACTCCCAAACCCCAGATGATGGCCATCTACTATGCCAAGTTGACCAAGATATTCTGGGTCGCTGACAGTCACCTCTATCATGCTTATGCTTGGTACAAACTTTACAATCTGCAGAAAAGCTACAACAAGAATCTTACAGCAAAAGACTTGCAGTTGATGGCTTCATCAGTGCTATTGGCAACCCTTGCAATCACACCTTATGATCGCAAGCATGGTGCTCACCATTTTGAACTTGAGATGGAGAAAGACAGAAATATTCGGATGGCCAATCTTTTGGGGTTCTCTCTTGACCCCAAGAAAGATTCTCGGGAAGTGGTGAGTGCACTCTTTCACAATATGGGCAAGCGCATGTTTTTTTCTTTCTCAAAATAGGTCATTTTGGATGCTTTGTCTTTGTATTTTCCTTTGGTTTTGAAGTATTCTGTGTAGGTTCACACCTTAATATGTGATTGGAAGTTCTGCTTCTTTATGCTCTTGGTAATATTGAGGTTTCTCACACTTGATATTGGCATATTGTGCATTCTACCTAGCCAAGTTCTACGTTTTCAGAATCAATTCAATCTTTGAAATCATGTTACTGAGAGTCAAATGCTTGTGCAATTTTTCCTATTTATTCATTTTTAGTAAGGAGGTTTGTTGATTATTTGTTAGTTCTTGATATTCCTGATTCCTCTAAGCATGTAGTTAGAAAAAAGAGAGGTGGCACAGATTGCGTTCCCCTTTCTTCTTGGTTCCCTTTGTAATGGTGATCTCTTGTATGTTTTATTGAGTTAGCCACCATCGTGCCTGAATCATCCTGTTACTGCCACTGTCAATCTTGTGATAGAAACTCAGTATGTTGGTTGATGTCTGATGTTAACCAATATTCACTGATGGGAGCTGATGAGTGAGGACATTGTGGTAGCTGATTGCTCTTGAAATTGTCCACTCTCCTCAGTTCTTTGTGTTCATTAGCATTGGGTCTCCACTTTTTCCTGTTTTCTGGTATGTTGTTGGATCTGAATTCTCTCTAACCTTGTAATCATCTCTCAATTCTCAGGGTAACTTTAATGGTAAGTATGGGGAGTTTCTCAATACTTGAAAAGATATCTACATCAGCATATTTACTCTGTTGTTTTATTGCTGCTTTTTGCAGTTGTCAAGGGCAGCACTACTCTCAGAGCTTGTAAGTAACTTTCCACCAGTTTTTCACTGTCTATATAGCTCAGTGGATTAGCCTGTCCTGAGTGTATCTGTAGAAAGAAAAATCCTTTGAATGTGTAGCCCAGGGCATTTGCAAAACCTTGAGTCTGACACTTAGTTCGTGTATTGTATGGAAGGATGCTATATCTAATTGCCAGATTTTACTTCCCCATCATGAATTGTGAATTCAAACTGACTTCCCTATAAGGTTGCAGTTTAGTTGACATGGGATATGTTTGCTATTACAGTTATAGTTGACCATAGTCCTCAGGAAAACATGTTCTTTTTTCTTTTTTTGTTTGTGTGATTTGTGAACCTTCGCTTAAGATGGTGGTGGGCATGCAGGTTGGAAAGGGTGTGCTTACTTATGTTTCTCAGGAAGTGAAGGATTTGTACAATTTGGTTGAAAATGAGTTCCACCCCCTTGACCTTGCTGCAAAGGTTCAGCCCCATATGTTGAAGCTTTCAAAGCTCAGTGATAAGCTGTCATCTGCATCACCAGTTCCAGAAGTGCAGCTGGAGCAGTATGTCCCTGCTTTGGAGAAACTGACTACTCTCAGAGTACTTCAGCAGGTAGTCTTCTATTATGTGGTAATATTGTGTCATCTCATAAATCCTCTTGGGATAGATATTGGTTGTGATCTCCTGTCCTCTTTCAAGTGATGTTTATGGTGTTTTGAGCTTTCAGAATTGAACATGTGTATTGTTTCTTTTATTTTTGTCCATGGAGAGTCCTTTCTATTTTTTGCCGAGTGTAGCTTGTTGCTGGTCTTTTGGAGGACACTCCTCTGTATGTATGACCCTTCTTCCACACCAAGGATTGAACTTCTCTTACTCTTTGATAGACATGGGCAATGATGGTGTGCAGGTGTCCCAAGTCTATCAGACAATGAAAATTTCCAACTTGACAAACATGATCAGTTTCTTCGACTTCTCTGTTGTGGAGAAGCTTGCAGTTGATGCAGTGAAGTACAACTTTGTTCAAGTCAAAGTTGATCACCTCAAAGGAGTAGTCAGTTTTGGCAGTCAGGTAAGCATTTTGGCAGCAGCTCTTCTGGGATACTCACAGAAGTTTTTTTGCCTGCCTGATGTACCCACTGAAGTGTTGATGAGGTTTATGTGATTGTCTCTAAGCTCAACTTTTTACTTATTTTGTCAGTCTTTGTGATCCAAGTCCTTGATGGATAGGTCATCTAAATAATGGGCGTTGCTCTGCCAGGATTTGGAGTCTGAGAAGATAAAGAATCACCTCACCATCCTGGCCAAGCGCTTCAACAAGGCTATTGGCATGATTCAACCACTGCCAATTGAGAGGCTACCCAGGCAGAGTCAGCCCTTCTCTGAGCTTCAAGTCATTGTTGAGAAGGAGCATAAGAAATTGTTGGCACGCAAGGTCCTCATTGAGAGGAGAAAAGAAGAACAGGAACGGCAGATGCTTGAAATGGTGTGTTGAAGCATGCTCCTCCACTATCATATGTGGTTCCTTAGCTTTCATTTTAGATGATGCAGGTTTTCAGCTCACTTCTCTCTTCTCGCATGTCTTAGAAATCTCAACCATCTAGGACAGATGAGCTGATTGTGTCATGTGGCTGTAGGAAAGGGAAGAGGAGTCAAAGAGATTGAAGCAGCAACGACTGACAGAAGAGGCTGAGGCCAAGAGGCTTGCAAATGAGTCAGCCAGGCGTGAGGAGGCCAGGATTCGGAAGGAGATTGAAGAAAAAGAGCTTGAGGAAGCAAGAGCTCTGCTTGCTGAAGCTGAGAAGCGAAAGGGGAAAAAGGGGAAGAAGGCCACAGGAGACGGAGTGAGTTTTGTGTGTGGACTGTTCAGTTGCTGATGGATGCTCAGGATTTTTGCATGTTTGCAATAAGTGAAGTCAGTAACATTCATACCATCTGAAACTGCAGGAGGTGATAAAAGTGACTAAGCAAAGCCTTATGGAAGAAGCACTCAGTGAGCAGATGAAAGAACGGGCAGAAATGGAGCGCAAGTTGCAAAAACTCTCCAAGACCATGGATCATTTGGAACGTGCTAAGCGGGAGGAAGAGAGACCACTGATTGAAGAAGCTCATCAGAAACGACTGCAGGATGATGAGAAGTTTTACAAGGAACAACAGGAGGTAACTTTTCCTGTTCCAGTTAACACTCAAGACAATATACATTTTTTGTTCCTGAACTGTTGGATGGCCGGCCTGACATGATATGTGTTGAATGTGTTTGCAGCAAGCAATTGAGCAGAGTCAGAAACAGCATGAAACAGATTTGGTGGAGAAGAATAGGCTTATCCGAATGCTTGATGACAAGGTGCTCTCTATGTATATTATTTGTTCCATAGATTGGGGGAAAATGTGTTCTTTGGTCTTTATCTTGCATAGGGCCAATTGTAATCTGTGTTAAGTATTTGTTGTGTCTCCATTTTGTGGGAGCAGAATCATTTCCAGCAACAAGTAGTCAGCCGGCGTGAAGGAGAATTTGAGAGGCTGAAACAATTGCGTGAGGAAAGACTTGCAGAAGAACGTGCATTCAGGTCACAGGAACGTGATGTAAGACGCAAGAAGGAATATTATAAGAGACAAGAGGAGGCTCGTTTGCTCAAGATCCGTGAGGAAGAAGAGGCCAGGAAGCTAGAAGGTGTGCTCTCCATTTCCTAATGCTTTCTTTTATTCTTGGGCTTTCTTCATTAGCAGTCTGTGGCCCCTGGTGAGGCAAGGGTCTACAGAAATTGTAGGACTGGCTGGTATTGGAGGTGCCTCAAGGTATCAAATGAGCAGAGTTTTATGTCAATTCAAATGTTTACTGGTAGATCTCATTTGAGTTGCTGATGAGGTGATTATTGGTGGTTGTGTTTCAGAGGCAGAACGGAAACAGAAAGAAGAGGCTGACAGGTGGGCCAAGCTGGAGGAGATTGCCCAAAAGCAGCGACAGCGGGAGATTGAGGCTGAGGAGAGGGAGAAGCGTGAAAGAGAGGCATTACGATCAAAGATTGAGGACAAGCCTGGCAAATTCATCCCACCTTCACTTCGCAAGAGACTTGAGAGTGAAGAACCCAGACGTAGTAGTATGGAATCTTCGGACAACTGGAATGATCGGCGAGAGGCCCGGCCCCCAGTGGAAGAACGACGGCCTGCCCTGTTTGCAACCCGTACACCAATTCCTAGTCGTGAGTCTGAGCATGGAGTGGAGGCCGAGGCTGACAGTGCACCACCTCCTTCAAACAAGTATCAACCTCCTCGTAGCCGTGAGCCAGAGGTCCCTCATTCACGACCAGGAGCTTATGAGCCTCCACGAGGAGTGTCTCGTGATACCTATGCTCCTCCACGTGGAGGTGGAAGGTTTGGTGGAGGTGGTTACAGTGATGGACCACCATCTCGCCCTGCACGCCCCTTTCCTGGGGCAAAAGTTTCAGAGGATCGCTGGGGCTCAGGAGGTGGGAGTGGTGGTGGGTTTGATCGTGAACGAAGTAACCGTGATGATGCACGACCAGACATTTGGAGACGAGGTCCAAGCCAGGAGGCCCCTCCACGACAGCCTGAGGAACAGGCTGCTTAATTTAGGCTGTGCTGAACCTTTGGCTTCCTTGCTATGGGTGTTGTTGAGGGCATCGCTGAGTGAAAAGGTTGGGAGCATGGCAGAGAGAGCACCAAACATCAGGTGCTTCTCCTTCTTGCAGATTATGATAGCAATCTTCTATGCATTAGTGTTTTGAGTGTAGAATGCATGTCTGACCTTCTGGGGGCATTGCAGCAATGAAACAGCCTCCATAGGAAAAATCATCAAGTGCTTTTCTTACTGTGGTCCTAGTTTTTGTGCTCCTTTCTGAGGTGATTTTGTAGCCAAGAGACTGTCAATTGAAATATAAGACTTCTGAAGCACCCCATATGCCATCATTTGTGCCATAATAGTAGCTCCCAAGATCCATGCCAGCATTTTAGTTGGTAAAATTAGGTGTTCTTGGTGCAACAAAAGCTCTTGCGAAGCAGCTTTTACTTGATGCACATGTGGAAAACTATTAATAACTAAGTGTTTTTGTACTCACTTAGAAACATGCACCCTACTTGTCCACCTTATGTAAGGCATGTAAGGCTTCCATTTGAGGATAATTCAATTGTACCAGTTGATTTCATTCCTGTGTCATCGTTTTCTTTGGTCTTTATACTTTCTACCCAAGCTTAGATCCTCTGTGCATTAGCCATTGCTAATTGAATCATGGGTTGGGTCCTTTTACCCATAGCAACTAGCCCTTGAAGTTTGCAGTGGACATCACCAGCCAAGATTTGATCTGGTTTTGCTCTAGCAACATCTGGGGCTGGAGGACACTGATGTTGCAATGCAAACACAGAATGTCAGTACTGGAAATTCAAGTGACTCCTCCCTCAACACTCCAAAGCTGGCAATGTGAGAGTATCAATGATGTCTGTAGTTTTGCATATTTGGGTCTCTTCATTTTTAGGATTGGAGATTGCTGATCTTGCAACAAGCAATTGGAGTGGAGCTTGTATTTCCATGAAGATCATGATGTGGGCAATTACAATCTCCAATAAAGTATGTGTTGTCATGATTCATTTGCAATTTAGATCAGCATGAAACATGTTTTGTCCTCAATGTTACACGATTGTAAAGATAAAACTCTTTTTTTCAAATTACATCTTGTGTGTCTGCTAAGTTCCTGATTTGAAACAGGTTCAATCAACATAGGGCATTGTTCTGTATTTCTTTTCACACAACTGGTAGGATTCAAACTAACAAGGTGCTCCTGTGTAGCAGACTGCTAAGGATCAATCCACATCAATGCACTAGAACAATCATAACACTTGCATCAAGAGTTTAAAGCTCTTAAAGTAAGTATGTCAAAGTCTCAAAGCCATTGCAGTTGATTTTCATGGTTACAAAAATTCTCCATGAGGCTTGAATGTCAATTAGGTCAAACCACATCTTGCAATGGCCAAGTTTACGAAAAATAAACACCTTCAGTTATGGTGCATCCTCCTCAGGAAAGGGTTACAAAGTGGGTACTAGAACACATCTACAAGAAAGCAACTTGGTCCCTAACCTCTGGAGGATGCCATGCCCTACAATTTAGACTTTTCTTGTAAATATACACTAGACCCTTATGCATGAGACTAGTTACACAAGTAAACTCAAAAGAAAAAACTCTGGCAATGACAAGAAGCTGGTGACTGCAAGGACACAAAAAAGAAAGATGGCAAGAAGTCTTCAATTAGATGAGAAGATTGTGCCCATCCATCAAATGAGGGTACTAAAGCTCTAAAAAGCACCACTTAAGAACTATGCCACTTTGAACTTTGCTAGCTTCTCAAGTCATTGCCCACTTCATATGCCTCGACCTCCCTTTTCTGTTCTTTTGACCCATCCCATGTGTCTTTCTCACCACTCTCCTTCACTTCACCAGCTATGTCATCAAACTCTTACCTCCGTTCCTAATATTTTCTATAAAGTTTTTTATTGCCAAGCTTCACAATGGATTGTGTGAAGTTAGGTCCCCATTTGCTTGTGCCAAAACCACATTTGTGTCCCTTAGTCACAAATGACCTCATGAACCCTTAATCAACTACAGGCTTTTTCTAATTGTAAAAAACCTCCTCCTAGAAACGCAGTGTATGTGGACACACCTGGTAATGCAACATTCATCACATGAATGCCTACAAAGGTGGGTGTGTTGCTTTTTGAAATGCCTAGGTTATTTTTAACCATGATACCCAATGGGTACCCATCTAGTACCATTTGGGTATCATGGTAAATAAATAAATACATAAAAATGGCTTGTTGATTTTTATGTCGTGTAATGCCCTTGACCTCGGTCATTATGGAAATCAATCCCACTTTAGCTCTACCTCATGTGGGCCCTTTTATTCTAATGATGGGCACGGCCTTGGTCATTGCCCTACACTTATTAGCATGTAGGTGTAAGTCTTTTAGATCTAGGTCCTTTAACTTGGGTTCCATGTTGTTGCGCACTACCAGTGACAATCAACTTTTTTTTCTTCTTATATAAGTTCCCATATGGTTTTTAATTGTTGATTGTTATTTTTGTCAATGTTGAATTTAATTTGAATGGATGTAAATATATCATGGACATGAATACCTAGGTACTCAGTTCTTAACAAGGGGCATTGCCCAAGCCAAAAATTGTGACAAATTCTTTTGGAATAAGAAGTTTCATGCAGCCAACCCGAGGGCCCAAGCATGCACTCAAGGTGCTTTTTTTTTTCCCCTCTTAAGAGGGAGTTGAGGATTCTTTTCATTTTCTGTTGTTCCCGACAAGTTCCCAATGAGTTCCCAATGAGTTCTCAATATGTTCCCCAAGTTCCCAATGTGTTCCTTGACATGTTCTCCATAGCACCTCATATGCTTTGACAAATGTTGTCCTCTTTCAGCTATATAGGTGGGTCAAGGGGAGGAACTCCAGGCTCCAAAAAATCACCACCTATTTTGTTGTGATAGGTCAATGAAAAGGCTCATTGTTATAAGAAAAACAAAAACCACTTCAGAAGCACCTGGAACTAATTAATATAAGTAACAACAGGTTGTGGATTTGGCACATGTTAATCCATTTGGTGGGTAGGGAGAAAGTGAGATAATTATTAGGAAAGGAATGAGGTAGAGCAGATAGTTATTATGAAAGAAACGAAGTGTTTAGGCCAGAAAATGAAGTAGTTATGAATTGCCATTGTAATTGTCTTTATAATTGTTCAAGGACAACCATGCAAAGGATCATCCAAAATCACCCATATACCAATTGCTCAAAAAATTTCGTCACTAAAAATTTGAAATAATAAAATGTTTGGGGACTAGCTTCTTGAGCTTAAATTGTTTGGAAAGGTGTTTGCAATAATCATAAAAAATTTAAATGATATGTTCTTTTAGAGAATTGCACATGTTCTCAGCCAACAAAATGTTGACCACTCTCTGAAGAATTCTTTTTAAATTTTACACTTGGACTAAGGGATTCGAGCAGTCTATCAATCTTCACTTGGTTTTTGGTCTTGTGTGTTCAATTCACACCACTTATCTAGTCAAGAAAACCTTATTCGAAGATGTGGGTCATTTTGGCTTCTTATGTTCATTCATTTCACTTATCTAGCCAAGAAAACCTTATATGAAGATGTCTCTAAGTAAATCATTAGGGAGATTTGCAATTCAAGAAGATCCATTGTTGTTGTTTTTTTTTCATGGTGTGCATAATTTAGAAGCTAACAATGTGACTTAAAATTTTGAATTTTGAAATGTGACATGGTAAATTTAGATGAATTTGTTTCAAAATTGATTGGATAGTGTTATTGACAAGGCCAATCCATTTGAGTTTATGGATGTAACTCAACAAAAATTGCAAATTGACTTAATTGAACTGTGTAATAAGGATATGCAACACAAAACAAAGGAAAAGAAGAACATATTAATGTGCAAAATGAGAATTGGAGACATGATGCATGAACACTCATTTACTATTTATGAATCATGTGCCCTTCCAAACTTGTCATTTCACACATGATGTTTACAATTTTCAAGCTTGTTTACCATATTCAAATTTTTCACCATAAAGAAACTTGACACCATTTTTTTATACATGAAAAAAGGTGTTTGTTGAAGTGAGTTGTGGAAATGTAAAGTAACACCCAAGGAGCAAAGCATTCCCAAAATAAGCGCTTTGCAAGGCAAAGTTGACAAGTGTTTATTTAAGGAATGGCCCACTCCATGGGAATAATTTGACATAAAAATAGAATAGGAAAGTAAAATAGCAAACCAAGCTCCATGGAATGACAATGAAAGGTACGAAAGTAATATCAACAAGAGTTTGACATAGGCAATTTCAAAAGGCAAGTGGGAAAAGTGAGATTTTCATGAGAGATTAATAAAAGGAATATCTGAAGGAAAAGAATTCATAATTCCTAGTCAAAGAGGAACATCCTAGTCAAAAGCGAAATTTCCCTCATGCAATAGGGAAATTATGGTTTGTATTGCCCCCCAATTTTAGTGTACAATTTATGGGCAATGTCTTTATATCTCCCTAGAGTTACCCTTGCTTTGAAAGGTGAAACAATAAGTTAAATAATTAGTAGTAATAATGTCATGTTGATAAGCTTCCATCAACATGTTGATGACAAAGACAACTCAATGTAACAAAAAAAATAAGTTCAAGAACTTATTTTCTAAAATTCCTTTCACTCAATTAAGGTTCAAAACGTTGTCAACTTGAGGGGCTTGAAAACTCAATTGCAATTTGATGAAGTAGTTGCTACAATCCTACACCCTATTCACCTAGATTACATGTACATTTTCACTTTAAGCTTTTTCATAAGCATAGTCAATACATCATCACATTTTTCTTCCTAGTTTTTTCAAGTTCAATGAACCTTGATCTTTACTTAAAGTCTTTACATACAAAATCACAAAATCACATCATTTATTTACTCCCATACACCTAACCTTGGGCTCATAATCAAGGCTAAGGCATGAGAGGGGGAAATGGGCTAGGAAAATGCCTTAGAACTTGATCATATTCTCACAAGTGTGAGAAAGTGCAAAGAAATGAGTCCCAAGCACTATCAACTCCCACTTAAAAAGCACTTTGAAAATTGTAGTTTTGAAAGAGTCCTAAATTTCTAAAACAAAAGTGTAGTTAATAAACGTTGTCCCAATTGGGCATTCAACATACCATTGGAAAGGTCTTAATATTTTAATATCAAAAGTGTGTTTGCATTCTCCATTTGGGGTTGTGAGCTAAGAAATATGGCCAAACGAATGGCTAAGATTCAAATTGATAATATGATTCTTGACTATTAAAATCAAAGAAACAAAGGTCAAATGATCTTCAAATTCAACATGTGATATGGTGTTGAAAATTTCTCTTCTTGAAAAGGCTAGAAATTTTCCCTTGATAACTCCTCAATCAAAGTTTTTAAATGTGATAATTATGAACCTACAAAGTTGCATGAATCATAACTTAACAATATCAATAATTTTTGGGACTCCTATGAAGGAATCCTAGGACATTTTGCCATTTTGATGCAAACCCCATCATAATCATGGAATACCATAGGAGAGAAGGTGTAAGTTCTTTTCAAAGTTTGGGTTATGGTGTGTTGGTGAATTTGGTTTGCATGTGGCTTGTCCATGCACCATTTTGTTTCCAATTTTCATTAATTGCCCTCTTTCTCAACTTGAACTCTCACTTATGAATTCACCTTAATCCTTGCATGCATCCTGCAAGTCCCACCCCCATTTCTCTCTTAGGAGCTACGTTTTCATTATGCTACAAATTTGGGAATTGATAAGTTATTTCACCCCAATACCAATTGACAAACATAGAAGTGCATCAGAAGGATGGTTTTCAAATTTATCCCAACAAGTAGAAAATACTAACGTCAGATCCAATAAACATTAGATACAATAAGAATTCATTACACATAACTCCTTTTATTGTGAATGTGCCCACCTAAATGTATTTTTAACTTGGTGGTTAGGATCACGTTTTCTATTGAATTTGAAACAAAACATTAGAAACATCTATTTGTTGGATCATCTAGTGATATAAAATATTATAAATATCTATGATGCATCATATTTTGACCCCTAAATCAAAGTTTATCTCCAAATTTTCAATCTCCAAATGGTCAATGTTTGTTAATTATGGACTTTTCAAAAGTCTAGAATTAACTAAATACATTGAGAAACCCCCAACCATATTCCATCACAAGAATACAAATATGGCTTGCTTCCATATTTTCCTCCTTGTTTTTCAATATTACATACCATTCTCTTCACACAAGAAGAGTCTCCTAAAAAACAATCCCATCTTGAATATTCTAGGGAATAATTCCATTCCAAGTCCTCTTCTCCTCTCCCAATCCACTTTCTCACAAGACCACACAAGGCCCATTTCATCCCAATAAAAATACTAGGTCTTTTAATATCCTAATCCTTCTTTAAAATCCACTAGCTAGTAGGTGATTGTTGGATTATTACTAACCATTCATCTAACTAACCTTAGCTTCATCCTTTGGTAAAGGATAGTAAGTAATTACCAATAGTACCCCAAGAATTTCTACCTAATGGCACAATGTGGGATAATGTAAATTTAAATATTTGAAGGGTCAAATGAATCACCACCAATTTCTATTCTAGAATGATAATTTAAACATAGTCACTTGTCTAGGCATAATAATATTCAAGTTTGTTATTGATCAACGTGTTTGTTGTTTAAACATAAACCTACATACTATGTCCATTATATGTTTAATGACACTCTATTATAAATTTAGTCCCCATAATTTAATAGGTATATAATGATCTGTACACTAGCCCTAATTGTAACATGTTTTTAGTAGCGTATGCTTTTAAATCTTTTCCATACTATATATGGATTTATATGATCATGGATGTATTATTGTTGTATATGACTATATGACAATATGACATTGAGTTCAATGATAATAAAGATGCGAATTTTAGACTAAAATTTCATGCATTTAGTTAATTTGAAACCCTTTGGCAAGTCTAAAATTAACAAACAATGTTGACCATTTGGAGGTTAAACACTAGGAGCTACCATATTCAAATGCATCAATGAATATTAACAATACTTTGGTCTCTTTAGAAGATCCAACAAATAAATGTTTTCAATGTTTTGTTTCAAATTCAATAGAAAACTTGATCCTAACAGCAACATTAAAAAAAGTCAAGAAGTTCAAATAATTTAGTCTTAATATGATGGGTAATTAATACTACCATCCATTGTCTTGTTGAAACATGCCAATTTAACCTTAATATCTACATAATATTATTCATTCTAACAATATGTTGATATTGTGTTATTATTTAAATATATTATATGTTTAAAATATGTTGTTAGTCCATTTGAATTTATCTATCTTTTAATATGTTTATGGCATTTACATTTTCTATGTCAACTTTAAACACATAAGTAGAAATCAATGTATTGAAAGACCTTTCATGTAGTACAATTGGAAAAAAAGTGCCAACCATCAATTTGGTTATTTTCTCCAATGCATATAAATATTTTTGTTAATAAAAGGTGAGGCTTCAATATAATTTTATAAAGAATTATACTGATGACATTGTTCGATCAAAATTAATTTAAAGTGGACAACTAAAGGTTCCTTATGTCATGAAAATTCACTAATAAGACATTGAATTAGGAATCATTTAAGACTAAAATCATAGACAAAATTCCAATTGAGAATTATCTTTCTAATGTTCAACATGAAATTGAAATTTAAACCAAAATTTTGAAAAAAAAATATCAATAATTTTCATGTAGAATTTGAAATCAAAAGCCTAACCTTATCATGGTTCAACTACAAATATTGTATTACAAGAAAAAAATGTATAAACTTATTTAAAAATCAAATTGTTGTGATCAATTCAATGAACTAGGGTTAAAATTTCTATTACCGTACTAAGGATTAAATTGTTCATTATGGATGTTGAATATGAATTTCTAACTTGGTGATTAATATGATCAAAATTTGTCAAGCAAAACATTCACAATGTTTGTTTGTTGGATCATCTAGTCTACAAGGAAATTTGGATATTTATTAATATCTATAGTTGCATTGACATATTATGGTGCCCCCCAAATCAAAGATTGTTTTTCAAATTTCCAATTTCATGTGCTCCAAATGGTCAATGTTTGTTAATTCTAGACTATGATCCAATATTAACTAATTTATACAACAATAATAGATGCTAGTTTGCAAGCATTTGGGAAATTAATAAAAAATTGGATTACTTTAAAAATCCTTCCTTTATTTTTTAACCAATTTTTGTTTGCGTTTGTTTGCTTGTAAAACTTTTATGGGAACATCAAAATGTTAAATGTGTTTCCATGTACTTGAATGTCATTTAATCACACACGTTGGAAGAAACTTGCAATACTTGCAACATATTCATGCAAGGATGTAGAAAACACACATTTATGATTTAATAGATTCATAGAATTTTGTTGCATAAATTAAAATTCAAATGTTTGTAATTAACTAATCTAAAGATTGCTTAAACATTGTATTTGATTATTGTAGTACATAGCTAATTTGAACACATGTTTGTAAAATGATATGTATTTAAATGAATTTTGAATATTTGAAGTCAATGAGAGTAAAACAATATAATTTGTGGAATATTAAATTATTTTTATAGATATAATATATATTTTGAAACATATGAAGCTATTATGGTAATATTAAGTAAATTGGAAATACATAGAAATGACATCCATGTACAAAAATTGTGTAATAATGTAAATGAATTGTTAGAATCTTGTAATGAATCATATTTGCATAAGCAACAAGATAACCAAGCCAAATTTTAAAGAAGCTAGTTGTGTTTATAAATTTATGAAAACATTTATGTCATATTTATTTTTTAATATCCTTTTACACAAAGTGAATAATTTCAATTCTAAAGTTTTTGAAAAGTTCCAAGGATTTGAGATTCAAATAAAAAGGAACATTAAAAATGAAATATCCATAAAAATGTGTTGATAAATTTACATTATTCACACCCCCAACAAAAAAAAAATTAATTGAAATTTTGCCAGATGTCAACCTAAAGAATATGATTTCAATCGATCTAATACAATTTCCAAATTTGGCTAAATCATCTTATGAATATTCGCCAATATTGTGATTTTTTAAGAAATTCTTGGCTTTGACTTGCAAATGAAACATGATTAATAAGGTTAAGAACATGTGCCTCCCCAGGCGAAACCATTTAACGGCCGCTAAATGACCATGGGTCAGGACTTTGCACCTCCCCAAGCGAAATCACTTGGAGATTATGAATTGAGAGCTCACACCTCCCCAAGTAAAACCACATGGCGACCACTAAGTGATTGCGAGTTGGGATCTCACACCTCTTTGAATCAAACCACTTGGTGGTCGCCAAGTGACCATGGGCTAAAAGCTCGCAAGCCCCCAAGTGCAACACCTTGGCAAGTGTTAGGTGATTGGGAGGACGGCCCCTATGGAACAACCTAATGGCCACAAAGTGACTAAGAGTGCCACCTTGGAGCGGAATTACCTAACGGCCACCATGTGACCAAGAATGGTGACTACCCATGCGCAACCACTTGGTAGCTGCTAGGTGACAACAAATGGTGGCTACCGAGGCATAACCACCAAATGACTAGCAAGTGACCATGAGCCACAACTACCCAGGTGGAACCACGTGACGGCCATCAGGTTACTATGGGTTGGGAGTTTGAGGCTTGTTGAGTTGAATGACTGGACGACCACCAAATGCTTCCTTGCAAGGAGGTCAAAGTTCCCTGCATTACACAATTTGGCAGTATTAAGTGTTCCCCCACTGAGAGGTCAAGGCTCCTTGCATATATAAAATAGGTACTCTTCTAATAATGGGAGGAATTTTTTTCATTTTTCCTTTGTTCCCAACATGTTCCCTTCAAATTCCCAATGTGTTCCCCAAGGGTGTTCCCAATAGCACCTCCTTTAATCCAATATGTTTTGCCCAAAGTCCTTCCTTTTCAGCTATATAGGTGGGCCAAAGGGGAAGGCCCTCCATCTTTCCATAGAATCTTCTATTTGGGGGTTGGTGGGAAAAAAAAAGTTGGACTCCTATCACAAATAGGAACTCCTACAATATTTTCCACTCACTTTGGTTGGGGCCCTAAAGGGAGGGGGGAGGCTCCAACCAATCACGAATTATCGAATCAAACCCTTGCGGACATCAATCATTTTATATAAATAAGACTGTCTAGAACTTGGGCTAATCCAAGAAAAACCTGAATCCCCCAACTTATAGTGATAAACATCAAAATGTTAATTCTACAACTATAGGGAATAGAGGATGCAAAATATCCCCCCTAACAAGATCTCTATCCATGTGTAATGACAGTGTCTTATGTCAGGGCAGTGTCATAAGAATAGAAAGAGGTGTGCGTCACCCCCGCAGAGCCTGACTTGGTGTATGAAGTATTAACACACAAGTTAATTCCTGGACCCCACTGTTTACAACTTTAGCCCACACATGTGCTTGTTCCACATGCATGCAAAGTAGTTGAAGTCAAGCCACCTTTCCCCCGCCCTTTAATGAGACTCTCAGCAGCCTTGTGAGGGCCGACTTTCAATATACGCTTCTTGTTGGGACAGATACTATATCACCAAAGATAGTTGCAGAGCTTTTATTCCATCCCCATTGTGAGAAGAAATTTCCGAGTAGTAACTCGATGAAGTTCTTGGAAAGGATAGGATTGTGAGGGAGAGTGACATTACTAACCTTTCATATCTAAATGTGTAGGATGTCTACCGTACGATATCGTACGACGAAGTATTTATGATAAAGCCTTAGAGTGAGGGCATTCTCAAAATAAGTGGCCTAGGATGAGGCAACAGTCAAGTTTTGTCTCGCATTTATTTTTCTTTCCTTCGTAATTTCCTTAAATTTTGGGATTTCAAATAGATAATTTAAACTTTTGACATTTCTAAAAATAATTTAATTACTGTTGAACCTGGAAAGGTTCCATGCTATTTAATATTAGCATGAAATGTGAAAATATCATTAAATAACAAAGCCTTGTTAAGTAGGCTCAATCTACATTTACAAATGTAATGTCAAAACCTACATTGTTGACAACAAGAAAATGTTGGCAATTATGGTCAAAGCGAAATATCCAATACAAAATATTTCAATCAAACTCCAATGCCAAACATATTAAGCACTTCTTGCACATGTTTAATTAATCCCTTGCACCACATTATAGACAACATGGCTTTGGAAAAGGGGCCAAATTAAATGTGGAGTTGATGCTAAATGTTTACCAATGTTGCATGGGAATATCATTTTCCAAGCCTATTACAAATGTACACATAATTGAAACTAGTACAACCATTTCACAAAACCAAAGGCTAACAACTTTTTTTTTGAAGAGATATGTTCAAAATTGAGAACCAAAATTGACCCATAAAGATGTACAAATTTACACCCTAATGAAAGGCTTAATATGGTTCTAAAATCAAGTTTTAGGTTTTTTAAATGTTTTTTTTTAAGGTAGATACACCATGAACGAGAACACTTAAGTTCTCATAGAGTGTGTGTTCCCTCTCCCATCATGTTCAACCCTAGGGGTTCAAATGGTCTAAATGAACAATTGTCCATTTGCTTTCAAAAAGTGAAAAGTAGATGGTCAAAATGGCCAACAAAACAAAATATTGATTTGTGAGGAGTGATTACCCATCGCCAAATACAAATAAGCAAATGAATAAGTGAAATGTTTTGGCATATGAGAATTTTGAAGCCTTGACAAACACAAAACTCCATCTCTGAATGGAATGTTTAAAAACACCAACCACAAAAACATATTTCGTTGTATTTTCAGTGGACCCGATTTCAATGACCAAAACATTTTGATCACCACATTTTTTGTAATCAAAATTTTTTGGCCATCACATTTCGATCATTGAAGGTTCATCAACCGGTACC